>JADMIO010826305.1_pt1 | contig 128056 bp, 121 predicted proteins | sample 8958161 | NCBI WGS metagenome assembly JADMIO01 (sample SAMN16585339, study PRJNA669376) | soil metagenome | isolation source: Crop rotation soil | place: USA: Cullars Rotation, Alabama | collected 2011
CCGCGACTTCAAGTCACGTGAATTCCAAGCTTCGGATCCCACTGTGCTGGAAAGTTGGAGAAGTTCTCCTCGGTCAGTGAAGAAGGTGTCGAGCGCATCGCTGCGACGATCCGCGCGTTCGGCGTCGATCACGACGTCGTCGGGGTGGGCAACGGTCCGATCGCAGCGTTCTGCGAGGCGCTGTCGTCGGTGGACATGGGTCTTGGCGGTCAAAGTGTGCGCGTCCTCGACTACGCCGAGCACGCGCTCACGGCTGGACGCGATGCCGAAGCCGCTGCATATCTCGAGATCGAGATCGGTGAGCGAGTGTTGTGGGGCGTAGGTATCAGCGAGTCCATCGTCCAAGCGTCGCTGCGCGGTGTGATCAGTGCAGTGAACCGGGTTGCCCGCTCGAGTCGCTCGGCCTGACGATCTCCCGCCAGAACAGGGCGGCGCTGGCTGCTGCCGCGGCCTTCTTCTCCGCGACGCGGCGCCGGTGGCGGCGCATCCCGCCGAACACACCGAGGACGATGAGTCCGATCGCGCCGGCACCAGCTATCGAGAGACCGGCGAGAACGTCCGGTGCGGTGAGGCGAGGGTGGCCGTCGACGGCGAACGATCCCGTCGAGGCCGACGGGTTTCCCGCGCGCGGTGCAGCGTGCGGCATTGTGTTCGCGGCGAAGGCGTCGGCGCGCTTGATGAACGGATCCGCGTCGGCGAAAACCGGGTTGGGTGCAGTCTTCGGAACGGACGCCGTGACCGCGCGGTACGCATTGATCTGCCCGTAGCCGTACGCCGAATCGCGCACCTCGCGCCGATCGTCCAGCGTCGCCAGCACTCGCGCCACGATCTGGCTCCCGGTCAGGTTCGGATACTTCGACCAGACGAGGGCGAACACGGCGGACGCGACCGCCGTCGCCTGACTCGTCCCGTCACCGGAGTACGCGTCCCCGGCGATACGGCTCAACGATGCGACGTTCACACCGGGCGCGGTGAGGGTCAGGTACGGGTGCCGCGAGGAAAAGTCCGCGACCTTTCCCTCGGGGTCAGTGGCTCCGACCGACACCACGCCGAGGCACACCCCCGGGTTCTCCACGGTGTTCACGTCCGGGCCGTCGTTGCCTGAGGACGCTATGACGATCGCGCCCTTGCTGATCGCGTAGTAGATCGCCGCCTGCTCGTCGGCCGGGCATGGGTCGGAGTCGGCATGGCGTACCGACTCGCCACCGAGCGACATGCTGATGACCTTGCCGCCGTGATCGGCCGCCCAGCGGATCGCGTCGGCGAGGTGGTCGGGCTTGCCCGAGTCAGTGGTGCCTTTCAGCGGCACCGCGATCGGCAAAAGCTTGGCCGCTGGCGCGATGCCGGTGATGCCCAGAATCCCGGCTTGCCCGACCATGATCGATGCCATCGCCGTCCCGTGACCGAAGTTGTCCTTGTCACGATCGACCCGGCCGTCGCCCTTGACGCCGAAGTCCTTCCCGGGCAGCACGTTGTGGATCAGCTCAGGCAAGTGTGCGTTCACCCCGGTGTCGATCTCGGCGATGGTGACGCCCTTGCCTTTGGCACCGTCGGCCCAGAGGTGTTGCAACTGCCAGTCGTCGAACCAGTACTCCGGTGCATCCGGTGGCCCCGGCGCCGCCGCCGCGGGTGCGGTAGGTAGCGCGATGATTGCCCCGACGACAGACGCCGCGATCGCCAGCCATGCACGCCGCGCGGTCACGGCGTTGCGCCTTGCCACGTGACGACCGCCGGCGGGAGTGCGGTGACGGATCCGGCGAGCGACAGCTTGACCGGCTTGCGTACCGACGACGCGATGTTGTCGAAGTCGAGCGCGGTGTACTCGCCGACGAACCGCAGCGTGCCGGAGATGTCGAACATGCCGATCGGATCGTCGGCGACGATCACCTGAACGGACTTGGCGATGTCGTCCGGTGGCACCGCGCGGAGCGTGCCGGGCACGGCACGCGGCGTCGGCAACGGACACCGGACGTCGGCGTCGGGTTGGCCACGCAAGCAATCGGCCAGTGCGGCAGCCACCGCCTGACGCACCATCTCCTTACCGGCGTCGGTCGCCTCGACGGTGATGTTGGTGGCGTCGCCGTCTGTCGTGTCGAGACGAATGACCGCCGTGCTCGGGTCCAGCTGCAGCGACCGGGTGTCGAGCCGGATCGGCGCAGCCCCGGGGAAGAGCAGCGTCACATCATCGGGCAGCGGTGCACCGACAATCGTCGCGCGTTCGCTGGCACCAGCGAGATCGAGTCGGGTCGCCACGGCAGCGTGATTCAGCCGCCACTTTCCGTCCAGCCTGCTCACGACCACGGAGTCGTCGATCACCTGCGGACCACTCGGATAGGCGAGCACGTAGTGCACGTTCACGGTCGCCTGGTTGCCCTCGCTGCCAGTGTGCGTGATCGTCACGTCGCGAATCGGGGCGATGCTCCTCTGCTCTCGCAGCACCTTGCCGGTGAGCAGCGCACGCGGTCCTTCCGGGATGTCACCGAAGCCGAGCGCTCCCGCCGCGTCGCCGCGCTGCAATGCGGCGAAGTAACCACGTACCGCGCCGTCTGGGCCAGACGTATCGAGATAGTTGACGACGGCGACCGTGCCGCCGGTGACGACCGCGGCCACCCCGACAAGCACCGCCAACCAGAAAGTCGCCCGCCTGAGTCGAACGAGGCGGGCCAAACGGGGCTGGTCGACTGCCGCCATCAATCCACCTTGCGACGACCGGAGAACGCGCGCCCGAGCGTGACCTCGTCGGCGTATTCGAGGTCGCCACCGACCGGCAGGCCACTGGCCAACCGGGTGACGGTGATCCCCATGGGCGAGATCATCCGGGCGAGATAGGTCGCTGTCGCCTCGCCCTCGAGGTTCGGGTCGGTGGCGAGAATGATTTCGGTGACGGTGTCGTCGCTCAGCCGCGCGAGCAGCTCGCGAATGCGGAGATCGTCAGGGCCGACGCCGTCGATTGGGCTGATCGCGCCGCCGAGCACGTGGTAGCGGCCGCGGAACTCGCGCGTGCGCTCGATGGCGACGACGTCCTTCGGTTCCTCGACCACGCAGATGCGCGTCAGGTCGCGCCGATCGTCGGAGCAGATCCGGCATGTCTCAGCCTCGGCGACGTTGCCGCAGATGATGCAGAACCGCACCTCGTTCTTCACCCGGACGAGGGTGCTAGCCAGTCGTTCGACGTCGGCGCCCTCGGCCGCGAGGAGGTAGAACGCGATGCGTTGTGCGCTCTTCGGACCGACGCCCGGCAGCCGCCCGAGCTCGTCGATCAGGTCTTGAACCGCGCCCTCGTACACGCCGTGTCGCTCAGAACCCGGGCAGACCGAGGCCGCCGAGCCCGCTACCGCCGGTCACCGGACCCATCTTCTCCGCGGCGAGATCGCTGACGGCGCGACTCGCGTCTCGCACTGCTGCGACGACGAGATCCTGCAACGTCTCCACATCGTCTGGATCGACCGCGCTCGGGTCGATGGTGAGCGCAGTGAGTTCACCTGAGCCGAGCATCGTCGCGGTGACGAGCCCGCCGCCGGCCGTCCCGGTTACCTCTGTCGCGGCGAGCTCGACTTGCGCAGCCTCCAGCTGCTGCTGCATCTTCTGCGCCTGCTTCATCAGCTGCTGCATGTTCGGCTGCCCGCCGAAACCCCCGCCACGCTGAGCCACACTCGCTCCTTAAGCTCGCAAGAAGGTCAGCGTACCGGCGGTCACAGACAAGTGGCTCAGGCTCATGGGTCGGTGTGCCAGGGTGGCCAAGTGGTCGGCTGGCAGCGCGTGGGGGCGCTCTTGTGCGTCGGGCTCGTGGCTGGCTGCACGTCGTCGGCGGAGCCGTCTTTTACTGCGACCTCGGTCGTTTCGCCGTCGGTGCCTTCGTCGGTGCCTTCGTCGGTGCCTTCGTCGGTGCATTCCTCGGTGCATTCCTCGACCGCGTCCACGTCAGCGGTGCCTCAACCGGGACCGCTCGTCGTCCTCAACCCCGGTCACAACGGTGGCAATACGTCGCACGCGGCGCAGATCAATCAGCTCGTCCCGGCGGGTTTCGGCAAGACCAAGGCGTGCGACACCACTGGCACCGAAACGTCTGCAGGCTATTCGGAACACGCATTCAATTGGGACGTCGCGTTGCGCGTGCGGACGATCTTGCAAGCGCACGGAGTGCGCGTCCGCCTGACACGAAGCAACGACACCGGCGTCGGGCCGTGCGTCGACGCGCGAGCCGCGGTGGGCAACGAGCCCGGTGTGGCAGCCACTGTGTCGATCCACGCTGACGGGACGACCGACGGTGCCGGACACGGGTTCCACGTGTGCGAGGACAGCGAGCAGCCGGCAGGTGCGGCGATGGCCGCACGGTCGCATGCGTTGACGGTGGCGGTGCACGACGCGCTGGTGCGCGAGTCGGGGCTCGTGCCTTCGACCTACATCGGCAGCAACGGCTACTACCCGCGATCGGATCTGGCCGGTCTCAACCTGGCAACCGGCCCCGCGACGTTCCTCGAGCTGGGCAACATGCGCAACGCGGGTGATTCTGCGCTGTTGTCGTCCGCGGCGGGGAGGCAGCGCATCGCCGCGGCGATCGCCGCCGGCATCCTTGCGTTCGTGACGTAGCCGCTATTCGACGGGACGCGCGCCGAGCTCGTCCTGCAGCAGCCGCATTGCATCCGCTTCGGGGTCGGCGGGGGGCGGCCGCTCACCGGGGGCGGCCGCCGGTTCGGGTTCGGTGTCGTCACGCGGATCGGCTTCGGCGACGGGCGTTCGTCCACGAGGTGCGTCGGCAGCGGGAGCATCGCCCGGCGCGACCGAGATCTTCCAGCTGCCGCCGACCACCTTGGTGAGCGCTTCGCGCAGCACATTCGTGTTGCTGTCCTCCGCGATCATCTTGGCCAACGCCGACGGTGCAGCCAGCGTCACCATCTCGCCGACGGCGGTGGTGATCTGTGCGTTGTCGAGCAAGGCTCGCGTGCGACGGCTCGATTGCTTGACGATGTCGAGCACCTCAGGCCAGAGACGTCGAAGTGCGGACGCGTCGATGTCGCCTGATTGCGCTACGTCTTTGGCCGGTGCCTCCGGTGCAACGTCGACGGCAGCCGCACTCTCGGCCGGCTCCGGCTCGGGCTTAGGTTCCGCTTTGGCGGCAGCGCGCGATTCAGGCTTGCGCTCCGGTTGCGGCGCAGGCGCGGCCGCGTGCTCACTCTCAGCGACGATTGCGTGGCGTCGCTCGATCCGTTCAAGCCGCTGCAGCAGCGCAGCTGAGTCAGTCGATGCGTCCGGCAATTGCATGCGTGCGCAGAGCAGTTCGAGCACAAGTCGTGGCGAGGTGGTGCCGCGCATCTCGATGAGTGCGTTGTGCACGATCTCGGCGTAGCGAGTCAGTGTCGCGCCGCCGAGCCGGCGTGCTTGGTCGGCCATTCCTTCCAGGGCATCCTGCGGAGCATCAATAAGTCCGCGCGAAGCAGCGTCGGGCACGGCGTCGAGCAGGATCAGGTCGCGGAAACGTTCGAGCAGATCGACCGAGAAGCGGCGCGGGTCATGGCCGGCCTCGACAATGCGGTCCACCGTCCCGTAGACCGCGGCGGAATCACCGGCAGCAAGCGCGTCCACCATGTCGTCGAGCAAGGCCGAGTCGGTTACGCCGAGCAGGCCGACCGCGCGCGCGTAGGTGACGCCGTCAGGCCCTGCACCGGCGAGCAGCTGGTCGAGAATCGACAGCGAGTCACGTGCGGACCCGCCGCCGGCGCGGACGACGAGCGGCAAGACGGCTGGTTCGACCGCGATGTTCTCGGTCTTGCAGATCGCCTCCAGGTGCGCGCGCATCACGCCCGGCGGGATCAGCCGGAACGGGTAGTGATGCGTGCGCGAGCGGATCGTGGTGAGCACCTTGTCCGGCTCGGTGGTGGCGAACACGAAGACGATGAAGTCAGGCGGCTCCTCGACGAGCTTGAGCAGGGCGTTGAAGCCCTGCGTCGAGACCATGTGCGCCTCGTCAATCACGTACACCTTGTAGCGATCGCGGACGGGAGCGAAGAAAGCGCGCTCGCGCAGGTCACGCGCGTCGTCCACGCCACCGTGGCTGGCCGCGTCGATCTCGATGACGTCGATGCTTCCCGGGCCGTTCGGGGCGAGTTCGACGCAGGAGTCGCAGACACCGCAGGGGTCGGGTGTGGGTCCCTTCGCGCAATTCAGCGAGCGGGCAAGGATGCGGGCGCTGGACGTCTTGCCGCAGCCCCGCGGGCCGCTGAACAGATACGCGTGGTTGATGCGGCCGGCGGCGAGGGCCTGACGGAGCGGTTCGGTGACGTGTTCCTGACCGATGACCTCGGAGAAGGTGGCGGAGCGGTACTTGCGGTAGAGCGCAAGGTTGCCGCCGGGGTTCGCTGCCGTCACGCGTCGAGGTTAGCCGCGACCACCGACGCCCGCCGACCCGTCCCCACAAACCTCGACTCGTTCTTGATCAACATCCCGCTAGTGCCCGCTTTCCGGGTACCCAGGGGATGTCGATCAAGGAATCGGCTGTCCACAGCGTCGAGCTGTCGTCCACAGATCACCACGACGGGCGCCCGGCTGACACGATCGCGGACAGGGTCGTGCCCGTGGACGAATTGCCGCGCGTGATCACACGAGAGGCGGCGATTCGTGCGGGATTCACACCCCGAGCAATAGCGGGACGTCTCGAACGTGGCACCTGGCTACGGATCCTTCCGAGGACGTACCTCACCGCCGGCAACTTGACGTGGCCCGATCGGTTAGCCGCGGCGCTCGGGTTTGCAGGATTCCCGTCGGTCATCTCTGGTGCAGCCGCACTCGTAGGGCGTGGTGTTGCTTGTGTGACCGAGCCGGTCGACGTGCTGGTACTCGTCCCGCCCCGCTGTCGTGTGCGTTCCACCGAGTGGGTGCGAATACGAGCCACGCGTCGCATTCCGACCACCGTCGTCGTTCGGACTACCCGAACTGCCCATCCCGCGCGAGCAGTCGCAGACTTATCGCTCGAACTCGTGCAGCTCGACGATGTTAGGACGCTAGTCGCACAGGCAGTTCGCAAGAATCTGTGCACGGTCAAGGAGTTGAACGCTGAGTTGGCCGCCGGACCTCGCCAGGGCAGTGCCCACCTGCGGACGGCTCTCGAAGACGTTGATGCAGGCGCATGGTCCGCGCCGGAAGCACGAGCCAGCCGTGAGCTTCTAGCGGCACGACTCGGCGGATTCGAGCAGAACGCCGTCGTATTGGTCAACGGACAACACTTGGTCGTCGACTTCCTGTGGCGCAAGTTGCGGGCCGTGCTCGAGATCGACAGCGTTGAGCACCATCTCGATCCCAGGGACTGGCGCAAGACGATGGATCGGCACCTGTTGCTCACCACCGCGGGCTACTCCGTCGTGCATCGCACGCCAGCGGACGTCTTGCGCGATCCATCGCGCTTCAGGTCGGAGATTGCTGCTTGGCTCCGCAGCTTGACGAGTTGATCAACAGCCCGAGACCGCCCGCTCTCCGGGTACTCCGGGGATGTTGATCAAGGTTGCCGTCGGAGGCAAGGAAGGGACCCCTCGCGCACCCGCCAGAGCCTACTTATCCTTGCTGCCTTCCGGCCCTGGGGAGGTTCGTAGGGTGAGCGCCGCACGAGGGGTCAGCGGCAAAGTCTACGTCAGCGCACCGTTATCCTCGTCGGCGGAGGATTCGCCTAGTGGCCTATGGCGCTCGCTTGGAAAGCGGGTTGGGAGCAATCCCTCAGGGGTTCAAATCCCCTATCCTCCGCCATGTCGTGAGTCGCGACATACGTCTCTTCTGAGTCGCGACATGTGGCCGGTGGCCTTCTTGTTCCAGGTGCCAGGCGATGGTGAGCGGGCCGGCGTCGAGCCCGTCTTTTGGTCAGCTGTGACCGACAGCTGGCCGGACAGAACCTGAAGGACCGCGACGCGAGCACCTGACATGCCCGCACCCTGACCGGGTGAGACCTATGTCGTGAACCCGGGCACCCTATCCTCCGCCACTCACATCGGTGTTGATCAACAGCCGTCCGACAGCGCTCTACGCGGCATCGCCTGAACCAGTGCGTTTGACGGCACTTCGAGCGGGCGATCGACGGCGTACACCGTGACAAGACGATCGGTATGCACCGTGCGGATGCGTCGATCGCGAAGGTTGAGGTCGACCGTCGCCACGACGAACGGATCGGGCACGGAACGGCACGCGGGACGTCCGACCACGATCGTGTCCACCGTCGCGAGCTGACGCCGCGGATCAGTGACGACAAGCCGTGGATCGACGTAGGCCTCGACCTCGTGCTGATAGACGCCCGTCGTCAAGATCGCTCCAGACAAACCGTGATCGTGCCGCGCTTGCGCGACGGCCGCGCCGCCGACGGTCGGTTCACGCAGGACGGTGATCGTTTGTCGCGCGGCAGCAAAGCCGAGTATCGCGACACAGACGGCGCAGACTGTGGCACCAATCCCCGAACGGCCAGCGCGCCCAACGAGCTCCCCCGACCCGATACCGGCCAATGCGACGATCGGCCACCACCACATCACCCAGTAGAACGGGAGCGCGTTTCCCGCAACAAAGCTGTGGAACAAGAACGGTGCAGCAGCGCTGGCAACCAACCATGCAACGAGACGGTCGCGTCGCACAGTGACCGCAACCATGCACAAGGCGCCGACGGCCAGTACCACCGTGCTTCCAAGGCTGTGCCACATGAACCATGCGTTGGTCCACCACGGCGGACGTGCCGAAACCTGACCGGCGAAACCGACGAGATGGCCCTGGGTGCGCTGATCCAGTTGGAATTTGACGAGGAAGCCGACGCGCACGAATGGCTTTCCGAACGGTAGGTAGCACGCGATGAACGTGAGGAGCGCGGCCGCAATCGATAGCAGCAGCTGCATCGCAAGAGTCGACCGTGGTCGGCCCGTTCGCATACCAAGCCATATCCCGACCGCAATCGGTCCCACCGCGGGAAGAAACCCATTCTCCTTGCTCGCCGCGGCCAGCCCGACGGATGCACCGGTGACGGCAGCCCATCGCCAGCAGCGATGGCCGCGTGATGAGGCCAGCCAATGCCATGCCGCCACCACCGACGCAACGGCGAACAACACCGCAACAGGCTCGAGCATGGCGCTTCGCCCAAAGCTCGTAACGTGCGGCTCGATCGGTGTTGGGACGAGAACGAACACGGCTCCCGCGACAGCTCCGGCGAGGACACCGACAGTTCGTCGCAACCACAGCATGAGGACCACGCCGGTGATGAACGTGCACGACGTGGCGACCACACGCGCCGCGACGACGCTCGGATGGCCTACGACAGTCTCGCCCAGTCCGAACAGCATCTTGGCCAGCGGCGGATGTTCGAAGTTGGACGCTGCGTTGCCGGACGAGCCCGCCGCCCACCAATGCAGATATCGCCACCCTGCGCTGGCGTAAACCGGCTCGTCCGGAGTGATCGGGGCCAAGGCGAGCCGCGCGTACGACTGGATCAGCGCCCATCCAGCAATCGCAACAATGAGTGCGACACCGAGGCGTGTCCGGGCCGCTGAGCCGTTGCGCAAGAGGTCGGAGGATCAGCAGCCGTGCACGTCCTTGTTGCCAACCCAAAGATGGCCCGTGTTGGTGACATTCACGGTCGTCCCGCCGAGCAGAGGATCGCCGTTCACAGTCGCATAGACCGAGTTGTTCGACGTCAGCAACAAGAGCTGGCTGGCTGTTGAGTAAGTAGCATGCGCACTCGCGTGGACCGAGGTTGGCGAGGGCCAAGAAGCGCAGTGCCTCCCGTCGGATTGACGTATCAGAATCACGTGTCCGCCGTTGTCGAAGACGGTGTGAAACGCGCCGTTAGGACTCGACAGGTATTGGCCCGGATACAGCGACTGACCGTTGGTCAGGTTGGTGGGCGGCGTTGCCTCCGCGGGCGCAAGGCATGTAGTCGAAACCAGTAGCACCGCCGTTGCGATGAATATGACCGCGCGTGCGCGAGGCTGGAACATGGAGCCACCGATCGATCAGCTCCCCGATGTACAACGCCACGAACCTAACGTATGACGAATCTTCCAGACAATCGACACGTGTTAACGGCGACTGGTGACGTACTCGGCGAGCACGGATGCGGTGACCCCGAACGCGAAATACAGCGCGGGCAACCACGGCGCGACGCCGAACAGCCCGTCACTGTTGTCGTTGTACTCGAAGAGGTCGCCGGCCGATTGGAGCGCTTCGACGGCCGGCCCGAGGACAGCGGCACCTAGCCCGACAAGCACTGCTGGACGATCGGCAAGCACGCAGCCGGTCACCGCGGCCAGCGCCACGATCAACGCCGTAGTCGGCTCGATCTGCGCGTCGTTGAGCAGGGCCGTCAGCATGTAGATGCCGATCACCGCGGCGATCCCCGCCACGGCATGTCGAGCAGTCACCGTCGATCGCGGCGGGCCGAGCCGCAACCGCATCTCGGCGGCCAGCACCGTCCCGACGCCTACCGTCGCGGCGAACCACAACGGCACATCCCAGATGAACGGGCCGGTGTCGGTCAGGTACCTGGTCGTCCCGGTCACCACATGCGCGTGATCCCCGAAGGGCGCGACGACCGCACCGATCACGAACAGGACGAGCGCCTCCCGAAGCCCGACCTTCATGTCGGGCAAGTTATCGGACACACTGGGCCAACCCCCCAGAGGAGGCACGCCATGACCGAGTCCGACGCGTCCGCTGCCGATGCCGTAGCCGAACGCATCTTCGGTGACGGGCTGGGCCTGCTCCACCTGTTCACGGTCTACCTAGGCCAGAAGCACGGACTCTTCGCCGCGCTCGACGCGCAGTCCGGGCAGACGGCGACGCAGCTTGCGGCAGCAACGGGAACGGACGAGCGGTACGTGCGGGAGTGGTTGCAAGCCGAAACCATTGCCGGCCTCGTCGTGGCCGATGCCGAGGACTTGACGGCCGCGTCCTTCTCGCTCGCAGACGGCGTGCATGAGGCACTCGTTGACGAACTGAACCCGGGCTACATCGGCGGGCTCGGCTACACGGCCGGCGCACTGGCACGCGCGATGCCCACGCTCGTCGACGCGTTCCGCAGCGGCGCAGGCGTGCCGATGTCGGTCTACGGTCCCGATGTCGTCCAGGCACAGAGTGAGTTCAACCGTCCGGCGTTTCATCACGACCTCGTTGCGAACTGGTTGCCCGCGCTCCCCGATGTGTGGGCCCGACTGCAGGACGATGCCAACCCCGCGCGCATCGCCGACATCGGTTGCGGCACCGGGTGGGCGGCGATCGCAATGGCGAAAGGTCTGCCGAACGTGACCGTCGACGGCTACGACTCCGACGAGCTGTCCGTGCAGACGGCGAACACGAACGCCGCCGACGAAGGCGTGGCTGACCGCGTCACCTTCCACCTCGTCGACGCGACGAACGGCGTTCCCACAAACACCTTCGACCTGGTCACCTACTTCGAATGCGTGCACGACATGGGACGTCCGGTCGAAGCACTCGCCGCAGGACGGGCGGCATTGCGTGACGGCGGAACCGTGCTCGTGATGGACGAGCGCACGAACGACACGCGACCGCCCGCAGGCGATGAGGTCGAGACGTTCTTCGCCACAGTCAGCGTGCTCTGGTGCCTGCCGCAAAGTCGGACGACGCCGGACTGCGAAGCACCCGGAACGGTCATGCGTCCTGCGCAGCTCGAGGCCTTCGCGGCCCGCGCCGGTTACTCAGCTGTCGACGTTGCCGACATTGAGCACCCGATGTTCCGCTTCTACCGGCTGACGGCCTGATCGCCCGCGAGCGACGACGCCGCGCGGTTCAAGCGGCGGAGCGAGCCAACGTCTCGGCGCGCACCGGAACGACGAAGACGGCCAGCAACGGCGCCACCGCGACGACGGCGAAACCCAGCGCGTAACGCGCATCGCCGATAATCGCGGCGAGCGTCGGCGCGACGACGACCGCCGTGAGGTTCTGCAGCGTGTTCTGCACACCGATCACGCGTCCGGACCATTCGGTGCCGGCGATCTCCGCTACTGCAATGTAGGCAGGCCCGTTGTCAGCGACGGTGACCACTGATGCAAGCGCGAACAACGGGACGATCCACCACGCATCGAGCGCGGCGCCGAGCGAAAGCCCGATCATCAACCCCGCACACACAACGGCCAACTGTCGGATCGGGCGCAGCCGGCTACCGACGCGATCGGTCCACACTCCGCTCACCACGCGGCCCAATGCACCGGCGACGGTGAACCCGAAGATCCACCGACCGGCCACGGATGCGTCCCAGCCGCGTTGACTGACGAGATACACCAGCGTGAACGCGACAATCGCGAACTGCGGCACCACCAGCAGCGAGCTCGTCAGGTGCACGCGGGCGAGATGCCAGGACCCGCGGTACGGCGACGCGGCCGGAGCGGCATCAGCAGCGCGTTGCGGGCGGGGCGGATCCGTCACGAACAATGCGACCGCAATTGCCGCGATCGCACACAGCACGGCCGGGAACAGCAACGCGTGGTACGGGCCATGCGCGTGCGCGAGCGACGGCAGGGCAAGTGCAGCGAGCGCGACACCAACGGGCTGCGCGGTCTGTCGCGTGCCCATGGCGAGGCCTCGCTCGTGCACCGGGAACCAGCCCATGACGACTCGTCCACTTGCCGCGTTGACCGAGGCGCCCAGCGCCCCGCCGAGCACCAGTAGTGCACCGAGCGTTCCTGCGCTGTGCACCGTGGCGGCAACGCCGAGCACGACTGCGGCGAGGCCGACACCCGTCACGATCACGATGCGCTCGCCGTAGCGGTCGGCAGCGGCACCCCACGCGATCAGGGTGAGCAGGATTCCAGCCATCGGCGCCGAGACGAGCAGCCCGGTCTGGAACAACGAGAGGCCATCGCGTTGCAGGGCCGGCACGAGCATCGGAATGCCGTAGATGAACGTGCACGGTGCGGCCTGCGCAAACGTGCCGACGGCGAGGATCGTCCATCTCCGCCGCTCGTCCATGCCGTCGAGCCTACGCGCGCATCCCGTTCAGTAAGACTTGTTTCTCGCAGTATGAGACAGCTCTCACGTCGCTGCTGCTGGCCGGCCCTCGACGAACCGGGCGACCGCTTCCGCGAATGGGCGCGCGTGCCGGCGATGTGGCTCGTGCCCTGTGCCGGGAAACACCACGAGCTCGCTGCCTTCCACGTAGTCGCGCGTCGCGTAAGCGTGCTCGACCGGGATCACCGGGTCCCCTTCGGTCCACACCAGCAGCAACGGGACGGACGGATTCAAGTACTGCAGCTCCTGGAACGTGCCGCGCTGCCCGCCGGGTTCGATGACGCCGCGCAATGACGCGAGGAACGCCGTCCGCGACGGCGTATCGCGCAGCGAGCGCGCGGCCCGGCGCAGGTTGACCAGGTTCTCCGGTGTCAGCCGCAGCAGCCGGTGCAGCCCGGGCCGCCGGTAGATGCGCCACATAGGAGGCGCGGTAGCAGCCGCCAACACTCGCTCAGCGCCCGGCAGCGCCGCCGCGCGAAGTACCGGGTGAACCTCGCGTCCGAGGCCACCAGCCGACACCAACACAAGGCGTTGCGCGAACTGCGGATAGTGGTGCGCGAAGTGCACCGCGATCGCCCCACCGAACGAGTGCCCGATCAACGTCGCGCTCGAGACGCCCACCGTCGGCAGGAATTGCGCCAGGAAGGCGGCGAAGTCATCGAGCAGATAGGTGCTGTCCGGCTTGTCGGACTGCCCGTGCCCCAGCAGATCGACAGCGAGGACATGCAGCCCCTGCTCGGCGAGCGGCTCGACGGCTCGGTCCCATGTCGTGGCGTCCGACGCGAGTCCGTGCAGCAGCACAACGGTCGGGGCGGTGGGGCTGCCCGCCTCGATGAACGAGACCTGGTGCTCACCCACCGTCGCGCTGCGCCGCACCGCGTCGGTACCCGTCACGGTCATGGACGGTACCGAGGTAGGAGTCAGGCCGCGCGCGACGGCTTCCCCGTGGCCTTGCGGGTCGCTGGACGAGTGCGCTTGGCGTGCCGTGGGGCCACCGCGTCCTGAAGCGGTGCGCCGTCCAGACCCAGGATTGCCAGCAACATCCGGCAGTCCTTGGCGTCCTCGGAGCTGGCCGCTACGACACGCACCGCCTTGCGAGCCCACTCGGCGTGCAGGGCTTGTTCCGCCTCCAGCCGGGCGATATCCGCCTCGGAGATGGGCGTGCCGTCCATGGCTGTCTGTCCAGGTCGTCCCGTCATGCCGTCACACTTCCCGGCGCAGATGACTTTCATGCAGCGCTGGCGTGAAACCTCGGTGTCGGGCGGTGATCGCGGGCTTCGCCCGCTCAACCGCACGTCGTCGCCTCAGGAGAGCAAGCGAGCTTGCTCTCCGTTCGGCGACTCGTGCGGTGGCGGTGGGATTCGAACCCACGGTGGCTGTTAACCACACACGCTTTCGAGGCGTGCTCCTTTGGCCGCTCGGACACGCCACCGCCGAGCAGGCTACCTCAATGGGATCGCCGAGATTTAGCGGCGTTCAGCGAAGAAGTCGTCCAACAAGGCAGCACATTCGGTCAGTTTGACCCCGGCCACGACGGCAGGACGGTGGTTGAGCCGCCGATCCCGCACCACGTCCCACAACGAGCCGACCGCGCCGGCCTTTGGGTCCCAGGCACCGAACACCAGGCGGTCGACGCGCGCCAGCACGATCGCGCCCGCACACATCGTGCACGGCTCGAGAGTGACCGCAAGCGTGCAACCGTCCAGATGCCATGAGCCGACCGCTTCGCCTGCGCGACGCAACGCGACGATCTCGGCGTGGCCGGTCGGATCGCGACCGGTCTCACGCTCGTTGTGTGCCGAAGCGATCACCTCGCCGGACGGATCGATCACCACCGCACCGATCGGCACTTCACCGACAGCGGCCGCCGCACGAGCTTGCGCAAGCGCGGCATCCATCGCCGCGTCGTCCGAGGCCGCGGTGCCCCTCAGGCGCGCACACTTTCGAACTCGTCCGCGCAGCCGGCTTTCTCGCACACTGCCACGAGGATGTCGATCGGCAACGTGCCTTGATGTGCACACATCGCCAGCAGATCGAGAGCCGACGTGCCGAGGTCTTCGACGATCTCAGCGTCGCCGAACGGCGCGCTGTCGTGCGCAGGTGGCGCATCTTCGTCACCGTCGAGTTCGTCCTCGCCGATCTCCTGGAGATCCTCGGCGATGATCGCCGCCATCGGGTACGCGTCTGCCGAGTGACCGTCCGAGAGGAACGCACGCGGCTCGTCGTCGTCGACGCGAATGATGCCGAGGTACTCATCGTCCTGCTCGACGACCAGCAAACGCACTTCGCCTGGGATGTCGCGTGCGACATCGGCAATATCGATGACGCTCTCGCAATCGGTGAGGTCGACCTCGTGAGCGCTCCAGCGTCCGTCACGGTTGGCAAGCACGGCGGCGAAGTACGTCATTGCTCGCTCCGCAAGCCTCGCTCGGCCGTCATCGTGCGGCTCGCGCGGATTCGGTGGCCTCTCCGTATGCCTCGGCGATGCCGATGCGGTCGACGATCGCATCGAGCATCTCGTCGGGGTAGGCGTCGATGTCGTCGAGGATGAGCTCCATATCCTCTTCGGACAGGTCGAGATCGGCGAACAGATCGAGATCGCCGACGGGCCACAACTCGTCGAGCTCGTCGTCCTCAGGTGGCTCCTCGCCGAGACGGTTGAGCGCTTGCTCGGCGAGCGAGTATTCGACCGAGGCTGTCATGTCGGACAGCAGCAGCGAGATGCGTGCACCCTCCTGACGCGCGATCACGAAGAACTCGTCGTCGACCGTTGCGATCACGAATGGCCCGCCCTCGGGCGGTTGCGACCGCAACGCCTGCAACAGAATGCCGAGATCGTCCAGAACGGCCGGTGGAAGCGGCTCGACGCGCCACTGGCCGCTGTCGCGGTAGCCGGCGACCGCAAACCCTCGCTGTGCCACGTGACCACCGCCCTTCGTCGCCAAAGCCGTACTGCGCCGACCGCCCACATGGCGATCGTGCGTATCGATCCTGACACGTCGGCACCTGCGCCGGGAAGTCGCTCGCGTACGCGGGATACCGTCGCGAGGTGACTGCAAGCTTCGAGCGCGTGGCTGTGCTCGGCCTGGGACTGATCGGCGGGTCGCTACTGAGTGCGATCCGGCAGACCGGCCTATCGGCGGTCGGATACGACATCGACCCGCAAACAGCAGCCGCAGCAAGCGCTTCAGGCTTCGATATCGCTGCTTCGACGGCCGAAGCCGTGCGTGGTGCCGACCTGGTCATGCTGGCAATGCCGCTGCCTCAGGTGGCAGGTTCGCTCCGCGAGCTCGCACCTGCGCTACGGCCCGACGCAGTGCTGTCGGATGTGGGAACGCTGAAGGCACCGGTCCTCGACGCCGTGCACGCGATCGTCCCTACCGCGACGTTCGTCGGTGGGCATCCGCTTGCCGGCACCGAGGACAGCGGCTGGGGCGCAACCGATCCGCTGCTGTTTCGCGACGCGCCGTGGGCGCTCACGATCGAGCCCGACACGGCGGTCGAACCATGGTTGCGGCTGGCCGAATTGGTGTGTGATCTCGGCGCGAAACCGGTGCCGACCACCGCAGCCGAACAAGATGTCGCGGTGGCGCGAGTCATCGGCCTGCCGCATGTCCTCGCCGAGGCGTTGGCGCTCACCGGCCTCGCCGGTGGTCCGCTCGGTTTGTCGCTTGCGGCGGGTTCGTACATGTCGGGCTCCCGCGTCGCGCGCACGCGGCCGGATCTGGTCGCGACGTGGTGCGACGGGAACGTCGCGTTGATCGAGGCATTGGACGACGCGTTGGCGCACGTGCAGGCTGCGCGCGACGAGCTGGCCGCTTCACGCAGTGTGCTCGACCTCGCCACCGCAGGACACGACGCGCGCATCAATTGGGAGCACCGCAAGTTCGAGCCGGTCGAGCTTGATCCGACGCCGGACACGTTGCGCGATCTCGGGCGTCAGGGTGGCTGGATCACCGCGGTGCTTCACGAAGCGCAGGGCACGCGGCTGCTCGGGATGCGTCCGGTTCCGTAGGAGCTACAGCGAGCAGGACTTCGCTGCGGCGTTGCTGCTTCCGGCTGGAGCCGATCCCTTTGTCGTGCCGGTCTCGGATCCACCGCCATTGACGACCTTCGTCGTGCTTCCCTGGCCCGTCACCCACACCGGCTTGGCATCGCGAATGACCGAGTCGTACAGGATGCGGCCCTTCACGGAGTCGAGCAGAACGCGTCCGGTCATCGATGTCCCGGGTGGTGAGTAGTTCTGGTTGGCGATGGGTGCCGTGTAGAACGTCACGAACTTCGGGTTCAAGCCCTGCATCGACGACGCCAATGTGCGCAGATCGCCGAAGCTCGTTCCCTTGTCGACGGTGATCGCCTTCGTGGCTGCGTCAAGGAATGAAGTGACCCGCGACGGGCTCGACAGCAATGTGCCGCTCGTCGCTTGACGCAGTACAGCACCCAGGAACATCTGCTGACGTTTGATCCGCCCGAGATCCGATCCGTCTCCGAGCGTCTCGCGGGCACGAACATAGGCGAGCGCCTGACGACCGTTGAGCTTGTTCGTTCCGGCGCGCAGCTTCAACCCGCTGTACGGGTCGTCGACGCTCTGCGGGCTGCAGATGCTCACCGTGCCCATGGCGTTGACCATCTTCTGAAAACCGGTGAAATCGATTTCGACGAAGTGCGTCACCGCGATACCGGTGAGCTTCTGCACGGTCGCGATCGTGCAACGCGGTCCACCGGTCGAGAACGCGGAGTTGAACATGTCGGTGTGCGCGGGCACGACCGCACCGTTGCTGCCCTTGCATGCGGGGATATCGACCCATGAATCGCGCGGGATGCTGATCACCGTCGCATGGGAGCGGTCCGGTGACAGGTGCACGACGATCGTGGTATCCGACCGTGCGCCGGACACGTTGCCGAATGAAGAATTCGCACCCGCGCGGGTATCCGAGCCGATGATGAGGAAGTTCATCGCGTGTTGCTGGCGAGCCGCCTCACGAATGTTGGGGTCGCTGGTGTTGAGCACCGCCACGCGAGTGATCTGACCGTTGTACTTGAAGTAGGCGTAAGCGCCGACGCCGACTGCACACGCGGCGAGCAGCAGGGTGAACGAGACTGCAGAGACGACTGCATGCCGCACCCGGGTCGACCGGCGCCGCTTGACATGACGCGACGAGCGAGTCGCTGCAACCTTGATCGGTGGGGGTAGTGGACGCCGTGGCGCGGTCCACTGTGGCTGGGACCACTCGTCGGTCTGCGTGCGCGGGTCGTCGCCGAAGTCGTCGAACAGCGACATGACCCACCTTTCCGACGACCCCCGAGACCGGCAAACACCATATGAGACCGAGCCTTGGCTTCCGGAGCGCGTGTCAGCCGCCTCCCAGGCGAACCTCACGCGATCTTGCGCGTCGGTGCGATTTTGGAGGCCGGTGGCGGTCTCCCCTATGCTTGGCGGGTCTTCCAGCGGGGCTAGCATGATGCGGTTCGCCGCGCGCACCGCGCGAACAGCCGCCCTCATCGTCTAGAGGCCCAGGACGCCGCCCTTTCAAGGCGGTAGCACGGGTTCGAATCCCGTTGGGGGCACGAGAAATACCCAAGGCCCCGTAGCTCAGTTGGTTAGAGTGCCTCCCTGTCACGGAGGAAGTCGCCGGTTCAAGTCCGGTCGGGGTCGCCATGGTTTCCGCATCACCGCGATTGCTGCTGGTTGCCCACGGCACCCGGGTCGAAGCAGGCCGGGCTCTCATCGAATCCATCACCGCGCAGATGCGTGCGTCTCGACCGGACGTGCAGATCGATCTGTGTTACCTGGACGTGCTGACGCCGACGCTGCCCTCCGCGCTCGATGCGTCTGACGCTCCGACGGTGATCGTGCCGTTGCTGCTATCCACCGGTCATCACGTGCAGGTCGATATACCGGCCGCAGTCGCGGGACGCGACAACGTGCGGGTGGCGCCGCATCTCGGCCCCGACCCTCGCCTGGCGGACGCGCTGAGCGACCGTCTCATCGCGCAGCGTGACCAACAGCCTGCGACGACGTTGCTGGTCGCCGCCGGCTCGACCCGTCCGGAGGCAACCGAAGAACTCGACGCGATGGCACGGTTGCTCGAGGAACGCCTCGGCCGTCCGGTCGCAGAACACACGATGGCCGACGACCTCGAATCTGTGATCGTGAACGCGCAACCACCCGTTGAGATCGCGGCCTACTTCATCGCGCACGGCCAATTCACCGAGTCTTTGCACACCGCCGCGCAAGGGCGGGCGCGCGTGACCGACGTCTTGGGCACACATCCGGCGGTGTTCGAGCTCGCCCTCGCTCGGTATGACGAGGCCGCTGCAACGCAACGGTGAACCTCCCCCTGGGTACCGCCGTATGTACGGGCGACGGAGGAGGAAGTCATGTCGATACGCGCAATCGTCGCGTCTCTCGCGGCAGTGGGAATGCTCGCCGCATGTTCGAGTAGCAAGTCTGACAACAGCCCGACCTCGAGCGCGCCGGCCGGGGCCTCGAGTTCGCCGGCCGCCGCTACGAAGACGATCAAGGCTGACGGTGATCGGCTGGTCGGCCCGAACGGCCATACGATCTATGCCAACACGGTCGACACCGCCACCAACATCAAGTGCGTGGGTGCGTGCGCGAGCGAATGGCCGCCAGTGCTCGGCACCGGCGTCGCTGGTGCGGGTGTGGATGCCAGCAAGCTCGGTACCACGATGCGTCCTGACGGCAAGCAGCAGATCACCTACAACGGTCACCCGCTGTACTACTTCGACGAGGACAAGGACGGCGAAGACCAGTACGGCAAGGGCGTCGCTGACGAGGGTGGCAAGTGGGGCGTCGCGCAGCCGTCCGGCGCTCTCGACACCGGATCCGGTGGTGCGAGCACCGAGCCGAGCGAGTCGGAATCTTCGAGCGGTTACACCTACTGAGCGTTCGCGCTCACTGAGCTGACGAACGGTCGCGCCGACGAGGTCGGGTAGTCTGACTCGGCTCGGACGAACACTCGTCCGGCGCGGCCAGGTAGCTCAGTTGGTACGAGCGACCGCCTGAAAAGCGGTAGGTCGGCGGTTCGACCCCGCCCCTGGCCACAGCGTTTGTTCTCGATCGTGGAGTCCCATGGGACATATACGGCCGTAAAACTCCACGATCAGCGCGCCGCGGCGAGGCGGTCGAAGATGACGGCGTCGTGAGCGGGAATGACTGTGGCAGTTCCGGCCGCACGCACGTCGGCGAGCCGTCGATGATTGCCGGCGATTTTCGATCGATCCTGTCCGGCGATCTGTTCGAACATCTTGATCGGCCTGCGGTTTTTCTTGTCGCTTGCCGAGTCCGAATCGATCGCGATCGAGCCACGGTCGAACACTGCATCTCCGGCGTGCAACATCCACCCGCGCTCGCCAGCATCGACTGCCACCAACGCGTGGCCAGCTGTGTGACCCGGCATCGGCACCAGCACCACGCCGTCTACCCCATCGACCGGATACGTAGTGTCGAACCCTTCCCACGACTCACCGGCTCCGTCATACATGCGCATGTTCGGACCGTGCGCCCACTGCTCCGCGCTGTACGGCAACCGCGGCGCTCCTCGTGGCGGACGGTGCGCGACATCCCACTCGGCACTCGTCGCGTGAATCGTCGCGTCAGGAAAGTCGGCGATCCCGCCGATGTGGTCGTGATGAAAGTGCGTGATGACGATGTGCCGCACGTCGGATGCCGAGTGACCCATCGCTTCGATCTGACGGATAGCGGACTCGCTGGCGTCGAACTTGGGCGCACTCGCGAATCGCACCGGACCGGACCGGCTGTGCTTCTCGCAGTCGCCAATGCCGAAGCCCGAGTCGACGAGAAGCAGGCCGTCGTTCGTCTCGCACAGCAGAACGTGGCACACCAGCCGACCGATGGTCGTCGGCGTCATCGTCCCGCAGTTCAGGTGATGGACGCGCATGCGCGCACCCTAGCGACCTGCGGCATATCCCTGCGCGCCACGCGGATTCGCTGCCGCCCGCAGAACCCCGGCCTCGCGCGAGACTGCGCTAAGCCGACCCAGCGACCAGTCCCCAGCCGGCACGATCTGATGCCCGCGCCGCCGCAGCTCGTCGAGCACGTCAGTGCCGATCCGGTCCTCGATCTCGACCTGACCGGGCACCGCGATGCGCGGATAGAACGACGACGGCATGTGGTTCGTGTGCCACGACGGAGCGTCGATTGCCTGCTGCAGCGACGCGCCACCGTGCACCAGGTCGAGGAAGAACGTCAGCTGCCACTGATCCTGCTGATCCCCGCCGGGCGTCCCAAAAGACAACCAGGGTTCCCCGTCGCGCGCCGCCATGCTGGGTGACAGCGTCGTGCGTGGCCGAGCACCAGGGCGCAGCGAATTCGGCAAACCCGGCTCGCAGAAGAACATCTGAGCCCGCGTGCCGAGCGGGAAGCCGAGCCCCGGGATCACCGGCGAACTCTGCAACCATCCACCGCTCGGCGTGACCGACACGAGGTTTCCCCACCGGTCGACGACGTCCAGGTGGCAGGTGTCGCCGCGGGTCGGCTCTCCGACTCCGGACGTTGTCCGCGTCGGGTCCGGCAAGGTCGCAAGTCGCGGCGCGCGCCCGTCCGGCGAACCTGGCCGCAACGCCATACTCGCGGACGGACCGACGAGTTGGCCGCGTTCTTGCGCGTACTCGCGCGACAGCAGTGCCTGCAACGGCACGTCGTCGGTGTCGCCGTAGAACGCTTCGCGATCCGCGAACGCGAGCTTCGCAGCTTCGACGATCAAGTGCACCCACTGCGCGGAGCGCACGTCGAACGTGCCGATGCCGATCTGCTCGAGCAGTCGCAGCTGCTGCAACAGCACCGGCCCTTGCCCCCACGGTCCGGTCTTGAAAACCTCGTACCGGCCGGCGTAGTCGACGCTGATCGGCGCCTCGACACTCGGCGCCCAGCGTGCGCAGTCATCGGCGGTGAGCAGCCCGGCGTGGTCACGTCCCGACGTATCGCGCCACGCCGTCAGCGCGAAGCGCTCGATGGTTTCGGCGACGAACCCGCGGTAGAAGGCATCGCGGGCCGCAGCGATCCGCGTCTCGCGAGTCGGTCCGACGGCAGCGTCGAGAATGCGACGGTAGGTCGAGGCAACAACCGGCGATCGCCATGTCACGCCCGGTTGGGGCGCACCAGCCGAGGTCAGCCACGTCGCTGCCGACGGCGACCAATGCTCGCGGAACAGCGGCTCGACCGCTGCGATCGTCGCGCTGATCGCCGGTAACAGCGGGAAACCGTCCTCGGCGTAGTGCAATGCATACGCGAGGACGTCGGCCAGCTCCCACGTCCCCCACCGTTCGAGCATCAACGTCCAGGCCCCAAACGCACCGGGCACGGTTGCGGCGAGCAGACCCGTCCCAGGCACGAGGGACAAACCGAGATCAGCGAACGCATCGATCGTCGCTCCCGCCGGCGCAACCCCTTGGCCGCACACGACGACCGGCGCGTCATCGCCCGCGGGCCACACGATCGCCGGCACGTCACCGCCCGGCCCGTTCAAATGCGGTTCGACGATCTGCAGGACGAACCCGGTCGCCACCGCTGCGTCAAAAGCGTTGCCGCCGCGCTCCAGCACGGACATGCCCGACGCCGTCGCGAGCCAATGCGTGCTTGCCACCATGCCGAACGACCCGGTCAGGTCAGGACGAGTGGTGATCACTCGTCCTGCCTACCAGGTCGCCGGCGAATGCCCTTAGCGGGTTGGTGGCCCGATCGGGACCGCATCCGGGTCGTGCGTCGCGCCACCCGCATCCGGGACGCCGGCCGCATCCGCAGCCTGTGCCGCGCGCTGGGCCTGCAGGCCCGACTCCATCCGGAGTGGAACTTCCTTCAGCCGCAGCGAGAAGAACACTGCGAACACCATGGCGATCGCGCCGACCAGGAACACCAGATCCATCGCGCTGGAGAAGCCGGTCAGGAACGGATGCGCGAGCGTCGAGTCGATGTGGTGCAGGAACGACGTGTCGTTCAGCCCGGCTCCGCCGCCAAGACCGTGCTGCAGCGTCGCCGCGTCCTGCGGGTTCGCCTGCACCGCGGCCTGGAACGCAGTTGTCTTCTCCGCCGCCGTGTAGTCGTGCTTGATGTGACTACCTGCCGACGAGAACAGGATCGACAAGAACACCGCGGTGCCGAGCGTTCCGCCAACCTGACGGAAGAAGGTCGCAGCAGCGGTCGACACACCCATGTCCTGCGGCGGCACCGCGTTCTGCATAGCGAGCAGAAGCGTCTGCATGCACAGGCCGATGCCTGCACCGACCAGCGCCATGTAGATGTCGATCTGCCACAGCGCAGTGTCGGCGCCAACGCGCGAGAACAGCAGCAACGCAACGACGAGCAACGTGCTGCCGGCGATCGGGAACTTGCGGTAGTGACCGGTGCGCGAGGTGATGCGACCGCTGGTCATTGCGGCGACCATCATCCCGAACACCATCGGTAGCACCAGTAGACCTGCCTTGGTCGGAGACGCGCCCTTGGCGATCTGCAAGTACAGCGGTATCGACGCCATCGCGCCGAACATCCCGATGCCCAAGATGAACGACTGAATCGATGCAGTGGAAAAAACACCACTACGGAACAGACGCAAAGGCAGCAGCGCCTCGTCGCCCATCGCCGCCTCGACGCGGACGAACGCGACGATGCCGAGCACGCCGATCACGTAGCAGATCCACGCACCGGCGGAGGTCCAGCCCCATTCGCGGCCCTGCTCGGCGATGACCAGCAGCGGCACAAGGCCAGCGATGAGCGCCGACGCACCCCACCAGTCGATGCGGTGGTCACGGCGCTGGTGCTCGACGTGCAGCACGCGGCTGACGACAGCGAGCGCGACGATTCCGATCGGGACGTTCACGTAGAAGATCCAGCGCCAGCCCGTGATGCCGAAGATGCTCGACTGACCGGCGAAGAAGCCCCCGACGACCGGGCCGAGGACGCTCGACGTCGCGAACACGGCCATGAAGTAGCCCTGGTAACGCGCACGTTCCCGCGGCGGAATGATGTCGCCCATGATCGCGAGTGCCATCGAGATCAGACCGCCGGCGCCGATGCCCTGCAGCGCACGGAACCCAGCGAGCATGTACATCGATGTCGACAGACCGCACAGCGCGGACCCGATGATGAACGTCGTGATCGCAAACATGAACAGCGGTTTGCGCCCATAGAGATCGGACAGCTTTCCGTACAACGGTGTAGCGATCGTCGACGTGATGAGGAATGCGGTGGTGACCCACGCCTGAACCGACAGGCCCTGCAGGTCGTCACCGATCGTGCGGATGGCGGTGGCGACGATCATCTGGTCCAGCGATGCGAGAAACATGCCGAGCATCAAGCCGGACAGGATCGTCATGATCTGTCGGTGGGTGAGTTCGCCTGTCCTGGCGACGGCGTTGCGGGGTGACATCAGTGTCCTTCCGTGGCGTCGACCTGTGGGCCGACGGTGGTGATCCGAGGCACTGACTGATCGAGCCAGGTCTCGTTTGCTGCAGTGAAGTCGTGCGTGAAGCGACGGAGCAACGATGCGAAACGACGCAGGTCGCGTTCGGTCCAGTCGCTGAGCATGCGGTTGAAGTGTTCAAGACGGATTTCGTTGTGCTCCTCGAGCACGACATCCGCTTTGGACGTTGGAACGAGCAACGACGCGCGACCGTCCTCCGGGTCGGCTTGCCGCTCGATGAAGCCGTTCTTGACGAGTGCGGCAACCTGCCGGCTGACGGTGGATGGATCCGAGTCGATGCGGTCGGCGAGATCGCTCGCGCGCATGGGTCCTTCGAGGGAGAGCGCCTTCAGCACGACGTGCGCAGACCATTCGACGTCATGCTGCGCCTGGGCGAGCAGCTTCGCGCGTGCCCGAGTGAAGGTTCGCGCCAGGTCGACGAACGTGTCCGCAACGTTCGAAACATCCGCGCGACGTTCCGAATCGAGCGCGGGTGGCGCCGTGGACTCGGTGGTCGTGGTCATCGCATCTCCGGATTGATCCAGCACAATAGTTGTGCTCTACAAGTAGTTGCTCGATACAAGCATCTACCTCAAGGTCCGAAAACGCAAATCCCCGGCTCGCGCCCTCAAAGGCTCATGATCAACATCCCCAGACAGCCCGGTTTGCGGGTACTAAGGGGATATTGATCAACCGGAATCGCGGGCCGGGCATGACAACGCCGCCCCGGCCAGTGGCGCGGAGCGGCGTTGGTCGTCTGACTCGGTTAAGCGGTGACCGTCGCGTTCGTGTTGCCCTCAAGCAGCGAGCGGACTTCCGACTCGCGATAGCGGCGGTGGCCGCCCAAAGTACGGATCGAGGTCAATTTGCCGGCCTTTGCCCACCTTGTCACTGTCTTCGGGTCCACGCGGAAGAGCGTGGCCACCTCCGACGGCGTGAGCAGCGGCTCGGAATCTGGGCGCTGACGCGGAGTCGTCATCGCGATGCCCCCCTTCAGGGGATTAGTCACGCGGGTCCTGATTTCCGCGTTGCTCGGGACAGTATGCAGATGGGGTAACCAGCCGCCTACACAGATCGCCGAAGTGTCCAGTCTGTGCCATGCATGTAGTTCGCGTAACAGGTATCTGACCGAATTGTCGGGTCCAAATCGGTCACTTTAGGACATCTGGTCCCTGTGTGCAGGACGAGCAGGCCGCGAGGTAGGCTGGCCGCACGACATGACAATCTTCCTGTCGGACCCCCCTTCTCGGGCACCGGCAGATGAGCACGTGAGCGAGGGGGTCGACCCATGGGGCGCGGCCGTGCCAAGGCGAAGCAGCAACGAGTCGCCCGTGACCTGAAGTACAGCTCCCCGAATACCGACCTGAGCGCCCTCCAGCGCGAGCTCAGTGGCGGGTCGGCGGACGGTCACGGCGACGACGGCGACCAGGAGTTCGACGACGACGAGGACGACTGGTCCGACCGCGAGGACTGAATCCGCGGTCACAAACCCGGCGATTTCGTGCCGCACCCGGCCGTTCGAACATGTCACGGCAACACCGGTTCATGTGTCGTTCAACGCCTAGACACCCGCGTTGACGGCATTTTTCAGGCGTTGACGGCCCCGCCGGACGCGTAATCACCCTGCAAATGCACCGTCCGGGTGCCCTCGAGGACCTCACCCAGTCGCCATGCGGGCACGCCTCGCTCCTCCGCCAACGCCAGGGCGTCATCGAGCCGAGCCGCCGGCACGACGGCCACCATGCCCACGCCCATGTTGAACGTCAGCTCCATCTGATCGCGGGCGACGCCGCCAGTGCTCGCCAGCAGCTCGAAAATCGGTGCCGGCGTCCACGTCGAACGATCCACGACCGCGTTCACACCTTCCGGAAGCACCCGCACAAGGTTGCCGGCCAACCCGCCGCCGGTGACGTGCGCAAAGGCGTGCGCATCACATTCGGCGGCAAGGGCCAGGCAGTCCAGTGCGTAGATCCGAGTCGGGGTCAGCAGCTCGTCGGCCAAGCTCACCCCATTGAGCGGCGCCGGAGAATCCGTCAGCTCCATGCCTGCGCGCTCGAGCAGGACGTGCCGCACCATCGAATAGCCGTTGGAGTGCAGCCCCGAAGACCCCAGTGCGATCAGCGCGTCACCGGGCAGCACCCGGTGCGAGCCAAGGACGTCCTCGGCATTCACCACGCCGACACCTGTCCCGGATACGTCGTACTCGTCCGGTCGCATGACGCCCGGGTGTTCGGCCGTCTCACCGCCGACGAGCGCGCAGCCGGCTTGCACACATCCGGCCGCGATGCCGCTGACGATCGCCGCGATCTTCTCCGGCACGACTTTGCCGGTCGCGATGTAGTCGGTCAGAAAAAGCGGCTCAGCTCCGACCACGACCAGGTCGTCGACGACCATCGCCACGAGATCGATGCCGATCGTGTCGTGTCGATCAGCCGCCTGTGCGATCGTGATCTTGGTGCCGACGCCGTCGGTGGAACTTGCCAGCACAGGATTCGGGTACTTGGCGAGATCGAGCTGGAACAGTCCGGCGAAACCGCCGAGTCCGCCGACAACCTCCGGACGGTTGGTACGCGCCACTGACGCCTTCATCAGCTCAACGGCGCGATCTCCGGCCTCGATGTCGACGCCGGCCGAGGCGTAGGACGGTCCGGTCACGGACGAAGGAGCGCGTCTTCGGCCGCGTAGCTCGCCGCATGCTCAGGCTCGCGACCCACCGACTTCTCGATGCCCTCGAGGACATGCTTGCCGCCCAGGATCTCGGGCAGCTCGATCGGGTATTTGCCGTCGAAGCACGCCCGACACAACCGAGTCTTGGGCTGATCGGTCGAGACGATGAGCCCCTCGAGCGACACGTAACCGAGCGAATCGGCACCGATCGAGCGGCGGATGCCGTCGTCGTCGAGGCCGTTCGCGATCAGTTCTGCCTTGGAAGCGAAGTCGATGCCATAGAAGCACGGCCACTTCACCGGTGGCGACGAGATACGCACGTGCACCTCGACCGCACCTGCTTCGCGCAGCATGCGCACCAGCGCACGTTGCGTGTTACCGCGCACGATCGAGTCGTCCACGACGACGAGACGCTTGCCGCGGATCACGTCGCGCAGCGGGTTGAGTTTGAGCCGGATGCCGAGCTGGCGGATCGTCTGCGACGGCTGGATGAACGTCCGTCCTACGTACGAGTTCTTGACCAGACCCAAGCCGTACGGAATGCCGCTCTCTTCGGCGAATCCGATCGCTGCCGGCGTGCCCGACTCGGGCACCGGGATGACCAGGTCTGCCTCCGCAGGATGCTCGCGAGCCAGGCGACGGCCCACCTCGACCCGTGTCGAGTGGACGCTTCGACCGGCGATCGTCGTGTCCGGGCGAGCCAGATAGACGTACTCGAACAGGCAGCCCTTCGGGTCCGCGCTGGCGAAATGCTGCGAGCGCAGCCCGTCGGCGTCGATGGCGATCAGCTCACCCGGCTCGATCTCGCGGACGAAGCTCGCCCCGACGATGTCTAGCGCCGCCGTCTCCGAGGTCACGATCCAGCCGCGCTCGAGTCGTCCGAGCGACAACGGGCGAACGCCCTGCGGGTCGCGCGCCGCGTACAGCGTGTGTTCGTCCATAAAGACAAGCGAGTAGGCGCCGCGCAGCTTTGGCAGAACCTCCATGGCGGCTTGCTCGACCGATACGTCAGGACGTGCGGCCAGCATGGCGGTGAGCAGGTCGGAATCGGTCGTAGAGCCGTTCAGCCCGATGATTCCGGCGGCGCGCGCCTCGGCGGCGAGCTCGGCGGTGTTGACCAGGTTGCCGTTGTGCCCGAGTGCCAGACCAGATCCGGTCGAGGTGGTGCGGAAGCTCGGCTGCGCGTTCTCCCACGTGGTGGAACCGGTGGTCGAGTAGCGCGTGTGGCCGACGGCTATGTGGCCCTGCAACGCCGCGAGCGTGGTCTCGTCGAACACCTGCGAGACGAGGCCCAAGTCTTTGTAGACGACGAGCGAGGATCCATCGCTGACCGCGATCCCGGCGGCCTCCTGGCCACGGTGCTGCAGCGCGTACAGCCCGAAGTAGGTCAGCTTCGAGACCTGCTCGCCAGGGGCCCAGACGCCAAAAACGCCGCAGGCATCCTGCGGCCCCTTGTCGTCGTCCAGAAGATTGTGGTTGAGCTTCCCGTCGCCTCGCGCCACGTGCCAAGTGTACGTGCCTCGATGACAGCCTCGGACGGCGCGCCGGGGTCAGCTCAACAGCGGCAGGTAAACACCAAGATCAGCACGCGGACCGTTCGCCAGGACGGTGCCGTTCGCGACGCACGCCGCGAACTCGACCCGCCCGGTCGCGAGCCTGATCCAGGTCAGCGGGTCTGTCTCGACGATGTTCGGTGGCGTTCCACGCGTGTGCCGCGGCCCTTCGATCGCCTGTACTGCGATGTACGGCGGGATGCGCACCTCGACCGAACGACCCGGTGCCTGTGCCGCGAGGATCTCGGCCAGCAGTCGCGTCGCCGTCGCGACCGCGTCGGCAACCAGCGGGACAGGCTCACGTTCCGGCAGCGAACGCGACAGATCATCGGAGTGCACGACGGCTTCCACGACGCGCGTGGTCACCCAGTCAGCGGGCCGGATCGGGCCACGCCCGGCCAGGATCGCGCGATGACTCGGCAACTCGGCCGGCCAAGCCTCGATGCCCGTCCGCAGCGCCGCTATGAGCTCCGCAGGTGATCGATCACCCGCGGTCTCGGCGGTGGCCGCGACGATCTGGTCGACATCGCGTCGATACCGGCGCACGTACTCCGGAACAGCAACGGGCGCTTCGTCTGTTTCGTGGCCCAGCGCCCGGGCACCACGCTCGAATACCAGCGCCAGGTGCGCCACCAGCTCGCGGACGTCCCACAGTTCGAGGACGCTCGGACGAGCGAAGTCGGCCTCGTCGAGACCGTCGAGCCAATCGGCGATCGCACGGCCTTGGGCAGTGAGATCGGCCAGTGCGGTCATTCGAATCGATCGGGCAGCGTCGCCGACCACGCGGCGCGTAGTTCGCGCAACGGGACGTCGAACTGACCCTGCACAGACAGCGTTGCATCGAGCACGTCCACCACGCCGATGCGCTCGGCGGGCAGGCCGCGCGCGACGCACATGTCGGTGAAGCGCACCTCTTCCGCGCGCGGCACGCTGACGATCGCGCGGCCGGTCGACTCGGAGAACAGCGCAACGAACGGATCCCGGCCGTCCGGCAGCACGATGCGGGCACCGGCGTCATGGCGCAGGCATGCCTCGACGAGCGCGTGCGCCAGTCCGCCTTCGGAGAGGTCGTGTGCTGAGTCGAGCAGCCCATCGCGCGAGGCATTGATCAGGACGTCCGCCAACAGAGCTTCGCGATCGAGGTCGACCGCTGGCGGCAGACCACCCAGGTAGTCGTGCACGACGTGCGCCCACTCCGAACCACCGAACTCCTCGCGCGTCTCGCCGAGCAGATAGATGAGCGCGCCGTCATCGCTGAATCCCTGTGGTGTTCGTCGGGTGACATCGTCGATGACACCGAGCACGCCGATCACCGGCGTCGGCAGGATCGGCGTCGAGCCGGTCTGGTTGTAGAAGCTGACGTTGCCGCCCGTTACTGGAATGCCGAGCTGCTGGCAACCATCGGCCAGGCCGCGCACCGCTTCGGTGAACTGCCACATCACAGCCGGGTCCTCGGGCGAGCCGAAGTTGAGGCAGTTGGTCACCGCTAGCGGACGCGCGCCCGACGTCGCGACATTGCGATACGCCTCGGCGAGTGCCAGCTGAGCGCCGATGTAGGGATCGAGCATGGTGTAGCGGCCATTGCCGTCCGTCGAGAGTGCGATGCCCCGTGCCGGTACAGCGTCGTCATCGGACTCGAGACGGATCATCCCGGCGTTCTCCGGCTGCGCGAGCACGGTGTTGCCGAGCACAAACCGGTCGTACTGGTCCGTGACCCACGCGCGATCGCACAAGTTCGGCGAGGCCACCATCCGCAGCAGCGTGCTGCGCAGCTCGTCTCCACTACGGGGCCGGGGCAGGTCTGAACCGTCGTTGTCGGTGAGCGCGTCCTGGTCGAATGGGCGCTCGATCGGACGCTGGTACACCGGGCCGTCGTCGGCCGCCGTGCCGGGCGGGATATCCACGATGAGGTCACCGTGCCAGCGCATCTTCAGGCGACCCGTGTCGGTCACCGTTCCGATCACCGTGGCCGTCACGTCCCACTTTTCGCACACTGCGAGGAACGCGCTCAAGTTCTTCGGCGTGACGACTGCCATCATGCGTTCCTGCGACTCGCTCATCAGGATCTCTTCGGGAACCAGCGTCGGGTCGCGCAGCGGAGCGAGATCCAGGTCGATCTCCATGCCCCCGGTGCCGGCCGCGGCGAGTTCAGTGGTCGCGCAGGAAAGGCCCGCGGCGCCAAGATCCTGAATGCCGACGACGAGGTCAGCCGCAAAAATTTCCAGGCAGCACTCGATGAGCACCTTTTCGGCGAACGGGTCACCCACCTGCACGCTCGGACGTTTCGTCGCGCCTTCGGACTCGAATGTCGCACTGGCCAGCACGGATGCCCCGCCGATGCCGTCACCGCCGGTGCGTGCCCCGAACAGCACGACCTTGTTGCCCGGGCCGTCGGCCTTGGCCAGCTTGATGCCGTCGCGGCGCATGACGCCGACGCACAGCGCGTTCACCAGCGGGTTGCCGGCATAGGACGCATCGAAGAACACCTCGCCGCCGATGTTCGGCAAACCAAGACAGTTGCCGTACCCGCCGATGCCAGCCACGACACCGGGCACCACGCGTTGCGTGTCCGCGGCATCGATCGCACCGAATCGCAGCGAATCCAGCACGGCCACCGGCCGAGCGCCCATGGTGAGGATGTCGCGGACGATGCCACCGACACCCGTCGCGGCTCCTTGGTGCGGTTCCACGTAGGACGGGTGGTTGTGCGACTCGATCTTGAAGGTCACTGCCCAGCCGTCGCCGACGTCGACGACACCGGCGTTCTCACCCATGCCGACGAGCAGTACGTCGGTCTTGGGAGCCTTGTCGGCGAATTGCTTCAGGTGTGCGCGCGACGACTTGTACGAGCAGTGCTCGCTCCACATCACCGAATAGATGGCCAACTCGGAACTCGTCGGGCGTCGGCCGAGAATCTCGCGGACGCGCTGGTACTCGTCCTCTTTCATGCCGAGTTCGGCGTAGGGCTGTGGCTGTTCGGGTGATTTCTTGGCCCGCTTGACCGTGTCGAGCTCGCTCACGCGGTTACTCCGGTGAGCGCCAAGAAGAACCCCAGTCCGTCGACGCCTGAGCCGGTAAGAGCTTCGACCGCGTGTTCCGGATGCGGCATCAGCCCGACGACGTTGCCCGCTTCGTTACAGATTCCGGCGATGTCGCGGTAACTGCCGTTGGGGTTGCCATCGAGGTAGCGAGCCACGACCCGTCCTTCGCCTTCTAGCATGTCGAGCGTCTTCTCGTCCGCGACGAACCCGCCCTCACCGTTCTTGAGCGGAATGACGATCTCCTCGCCCTCGCGATAGCTCGATGTCCAGCGCGTGGAGGCGTTCTCGATACGCAGACGCTGTTCCTTGCACACGAACTTGCGGTGGTCGTTGCGGATCAGCGCGCCAGGGAGCAGGTGCGATTCGCAGAGCACTTGGAAGCCGTTGCAGATCCCCAGCACCGGCATGCCGTTGCGCGCGCCGTCGATGATCGACGTCATCACCGGGCTGAACCGGGCGATCGCGCCGCACCGAAGGTAGTCGCCGTAGGAAAACCCGCCAGGCAGGATGACTCCCTCGACGTCATGCAGCCACGGATCGGCATGCCATAACGGAACAGGAGTGCCACCGGCGATTCGCACCGCGCGCAGCGCATCACGGTCGTCGAGGCTGCCTGGAAACGTCACCACCCCGATACGCGCCGGCACGCCACAAGATTACCGGCTGCGCGGGCGGGGTTTGCTCACCCGCGGCGGATGGTGAAGTTCTCGATCACCGGGTTCGCGAGCAGGGTGTCCGCCAGCTTCGTCACCGTCTCGTCGTCGACGCTGTCATCGACCTCGAGCTCGAAGTGTTTGCCCTGCCGGACGTCGCTCACGCCGTGGATGCCGAGCCGCCCCAGCGCACCGACGATGGCCTGACCCTGCGGGTCGAGGATCTCCGGCTTGAGTACGACGTCGACCACAACACGGGTCACGAGCTGCTCCTGAGTGATGAGATGGGCTTCGACGCTGTGTCAGAACCGATTTCGGTCGGTGCCCGTATGCACACAGGGTATCGGGGAAGGGAATCAGCGAATGCCGATCATGCCCTTTGGGGAGCGCTTCATTTGCCGCACGCCTATGTGGCGGTCCTTCGCCCGGTCGATCGTCGGTTGGTCGCTGTCTGGCGAGACGCTGTCGGGTGCTGTGCTCGAGGTGGGCGGCGGCAGCGGGGCAATGGCCAAGGGGATGCTGTCGCGATTCCCGGATGTGCAGTTGACCGTGGCTGATCTCGATCCGCTGATGGTCGAGTCGGTGAACAGGCAGCTCGCGAGTTTCGGCGATCGAGCAAAGGCAGTCGTCGGCGATGCGACGGACCTGCCGTTCGAGGACAACTCGTTCGAGGTGGTGGTGAGCAACCTGATGCTGCACCACATCGGCAATTGGGAGGCGGCCGTCCACGAGGCGATCCGGGTGGTGCGACCGGGTGGGAGATTCGTCGGTTACGACGTGCGCGACACTGCCGTGTCGCGCGGGTTCCACCACCTCGACCAGATCCACGATCTGCGCAGCATCATGGAGCCGACGTTCGCCGCTGAGCTCCGCGCCGCCGGCATCACCGACTACACGCTGCGCAAGGGGCGGTTCGGACTGACCCTGCGCTGGGTCGCCCACAAACCCTGGTAAATGCGGTTAGCGCCAGCCGATGCGGCGAAGCAGGGCAAGCGAGCGGGACATCAACTTCGCGAACGCGCCGTAGCTCATCTTTCCGGGCGGCGCGATGTTCATGAAGCGTTGCCGGGCGAGCGTCTGCGGCTCGGTGTACTTCAACAATCCGTCCGCGCCATGTCTGCGTCCGAGCCCCGAGTGACCCATGCCGCCCATCGGCGCGTCCACGCTGCCCCAGGCGGCGGCGTACGCCTCGTTGATGTTCACCGTTCCGGCGTGCAGCCGCGCCGCCACCTCACGGCCGCGCCGCCCGCTGCGTGACCACACGCTCGCGTTCAGGCCGTACTCGGTGTCGTTGGCGCGCGCGATCGCTTCCTCGACGTCGGTGAACCGATAAACCGACACGAGAGGGCCGAACGTCTCTTCGGCGAAGCACGTCGCCTTCGGCGTCGTCCCGGTCAGGACGGTCGGTTCGAAGAAGTACGGCCCGACGTCCGGACGGGCCTTGCCACCCGCCTCCAGCGTCGCACCGTGCTCCACGGCGTCTTCGACGTGCTTGGTGACGATCTCGACCTGCTCGGCCGATGTCAGGGAACCCATGTCCGCAGCGAAGTCGTAGCCAGCCCCGAGCTCCATCGCACGTACCGCTTCGACAAATCTAGGGACGAATTTCTCGTAAATGCCGTCCTGCACATAGAGCCGCTCGATCGAGATACATAACTGACCCGACGAGGAGAAGCAGGCGCGCACGGCACCTTCGACCGTTCGGTCGAGGTCGGCGTCGTCGAGGACGAGCATCGCGTTCTTGCCGCCGAGCTCCATCGAACTACCGATCAGGCGTGCACCGGCCTGCTCCGCCATGCGCTTGCCGACCGCGGTGGACCCGGTAAACATCAGGTAGTTCGCGCCCTCGAGCAGCGGAGTGCCGATAGCGCTGCCGCGACCGAGAACGATCTGCCAGACGTCAGTCGGCAAGCCGGCTTCGCGCGCCAGCGACAACGCCCACAGTGCGGTGAGTGCCGTCTGGTTGTCCGGCTTCTGGACGACGGCGTTGCCGGCGAGCAGGGCGGGAATCGTGTCACCCGCACCGAGGGCGAGCGGATAGTTCCACGGCGAGATGATCGTGACGACACCCTTCGGCTGGTGCAGCTCGCGGGTGGCGGTCAGGCCCGGCAACAGTCCGGTCCGCCGCTTGCTCCGCAGCAGACCCCGCGCGGTGCGTGCGTAGTAGCGGGCCGTGTTGGCGATGTCGGCGACTTCCAGGAAGGCGTCTCGGCGCGCCTTGCCGTTCTCCAGCTGGATCAGGTCGAGCACCTCGTCCTGACGTTTGAGGACGAGATCGTGGAACTTGAGCATGATCTTCGCGCGGTGAGATGGACTACGGCGTGACCAGTTCTGTTGCGCAGCGCGGGCTCGCTCGAACGCGGCAACCACATCCGCTTCCGACACTTGCGGCAGCTCGACGAACGCCTCACCGGTGAACGGCGCGCGCACCGGCACGGTCTTGCCGGAACTCGAACGGACCTGCACGGTCAGCGTGCGAATGAGTTCCTTGCTGACGTGCGGTGGCAGCGGCGCGTGCGTGCTCGGTGCGGCGGCGGTAGCGGTCATGCCGTCCATAGTGACCCACGGGTAGTGAAGCTCCCGTGTCGGCCCGTCAGCTGAACCAGTCGCGAAAGGACAAACCGGTCAGGCGCTCGTATGCCTCGATGTAACGGGCTCGGGTGGCCGCAACCACCTCGTCCGGGAGCGGTGGGGGCGGCGCATCCGCAGCCCGATCCCAGCCCGATGCAGGTGAGGTGAGCCAGTCGCGGACGAACTGCTTGTCGAAGCTCGGCTGCGCGTGGCCCGGCTCCCACTCGTCGACCGGCCAGAACCGCGATGAGTCCGGGGTGAGCACCTCGTCGCCGAGAACGAGGTCGTCGGACGTTGCAGCTCGTCCGAACTCGAACTTCGTGTCGGCGAGGATGATGCCGCGCTCGGCAGCGATGTCGGCTGCTCGCGTATAGATCGCCAACGTTAGGTCGCGCAATCGGGCAGCGGTGTCGGCGCCGACGGTGTGCACCACCGCGTCGTAGCTGACGTTCTCGTCGTGCTCGCCGAGGTCCGCCTTGGTCGCCGGCGTGAAGATCGGTTCGGGCAGCTTGTCGCCGTCGACGAGCCCGGCCGGCAACGCGACGCCACACACGGCACCGGTGGCTTGGTAGTCGCTCAAGCCGGAGCCAGCGAGGTACCCGCGAGCGACCGCTTCGACGGGGATCATCGTGAGCGGCTGGCACAACATCGCGCGACCGCGCCACTGCGCAGGAATGACCGGTGAATCGACGCTGATCAGGTGATTGGGCACGACGTCGGCGAGCTGGGCGAACCACCAGACAGACATCGCGGTGAGGATGCGCCCCTTGTCGGGAATCGTCGGCGACAGGATGTGGTCGTAAGCGGAGATTCGATCGCTGGCCACCATGACGAGCTGACCGTCGCCGGTGCGGTAAAGATCGCGGACCTTGCCGCTGTGCAGGTGCGTGAATCCATCCGGCGCATCGATCACGCGGCCGATCCTCGCAGACGCATCGATCCCGCTCCCGGATCCGGATCCGGTGCCGACGGACACCGGGATCCGAACCACGAAAGCGGGATCGATTCAGAATGCGGCTGGGCCCTTCCCGACCGCATCACGTTCAGTGGATTACCACCACCAGTCAGAAAGCGGCGTCAAACCACCCTTGGCGGGGGTGGTGTGGACGGTCGTCGAATGCACACCTTTTGCAGGTGCCGCGTTCGCGGAGTTAGTACCGACTACAACTCCGAAACCCACGGCCACGGCAAGGATGGCGACCACGCGACGACGCAGCGAGCCGGCCACGATGCCTCCCATTTCGTACGTTTTTGCCCATTATGCCAGGGGTTCTGGCACTCACGGGCGACAAATCCCCGACAGTGAATAGGATTCAGCCAGGGTGAAGTCATTACAAACCCTCCGACTGGCAGCAAGTTGCCTGGCACGAAATGCGGTCGACAAATGAGCGAAACCGGGCAGTTGGGCGACCTTGAAGTCGCCCTCTACCGGGCATTGCTGCGTCAGCCGCTCCGTGGCATCGCTGATCTTGCCGAGGACCTGTCCCAATCAGTCGGCGATATCGACAAGGCTGCCGGGACGCTCGTCGAAATGGGCTTGCTGCGCGAAGGTGACGACAGGGACCACTACATACCGGTGAGTCCCATGCTGGCGGAGGCGACAGTGCTGGGCGCCGAGGACCTCGAGCTCGGCGCGCGGCGCGCGTCGGTCGAAGCACGGCGCAACGCGATTCGCACCCTCGTCCCGGATTGGAACTCGACCCTGTCGACCAACGTGCAAGAGGTCGCGGTCGACGTGATTTCGGACCAAGGCGCGATTGCGAACGTGCTCATGCACTACGCGGATCGTTGCCAGCACGAGTTGCTGTCTGTTGCGCCCGGACGGCTGCCGACGACGCGCATCGACGGCCGCACCCGGATCGCCAACATCTATTCGCTGCGGCGCGGCATCAAGACCCGCGCGCTCTACCAACACACCGCGCTGCGCGACCGTGCTACCCGCGCGTACTTGAACGAGCTGGCCGAGAACGGCGCGAAGATTCGCTTTGCCTCGTCGGTGCCGGGTCGCAGCCTGGTGGTCGACCGCGAGGTTGCGCTGCTCCCGATCCCAACGATCGAGATCGGCCGGCATGGTCTCGCGGTCGTTCGCGAGCCGAATGTGATCTCGTGGGTCATCGCAACGTTCGAACAACTGTGGGCCGAGGCGTCACCGCTCGAAGAGGTCATCCACCACGACCGCGACGAGGCTGAGCTGGACCAGACACGAGCTGCCATCCTTCGTCTGATGGCCGAAGGCGAGAAGGACGAAGCGATCTCCCGGAGATTGTCGATCTCCGTCCGCACCTGCCGTCGGCACATCGCCGACTACATGGCACAGGTCGGCGCCACCAGCCGATTCCAGGCTGGCGTCATCGCCGCACGCGCCGGTCACACCGACAACACGACGCAAGCCTGACCGCAGCCGCCTGCCTCAATCCGCTGCCTACCCGATCGGTACCGTCGAACGGAGGAGGTACAGCGTGCTCGCCGTCGTAATCGTCTTGGCCGTCACCAATGTCGTGACGCTGGTCATGTTGATGTACTGGCGCTTGCGCGCTGCCGTCGAGACGGTCGAGGACCCAGAGGTCGCGGCTGCATTGGCTGCGCTCGCGCCGATACCCGCCACGATCGGGCGGCCGCGTCGATTCATCAGCGTCGAGGTGTTGAACCCCATCGAGTTGGCGCGCACCCGCGGACGCGTGCTCGGCATCGCCGGCTCACTCGCGCCGGGGCTGACGAACCGTCTCGTCTACGACCAGGTCGTGCGCGAAATGCGCCGGCTGTTCCGTGCACAGCGCGTCGTCGCCGACGTACACGTACATGCGGTGCACCCGACACCTGCCACTGCGATGCCTGGCGCTGCAACGCCTCCGGCCGTACCGGCACCGTCAGTGACTCAACCTTCTGCCACGGCGGCGCGGGCGCCAGAACGCGCCGAACCTGAGCCGCACACGATCGAGATCGCGCCGGGTGTTATCGACGATGTGGACGAGCGACTAGAACCCCGAGCGGACGATCAGCGGCCGGCGTAGTACCCGTCGGCAACATCGAGCGCTTCGTCGAGGATGGCGAGGCCTTGACGCGCTTCGTCGGCCGTCGTGGTGCACGGAGGCACGACATGCGTGCGATTGAAGTGGACGAACGGCCAGAGACCGCGCTGCTTGCACGCCGCCGCGAACGCGTTCATCGGTGCAGCATCAGCGCCTGAAGCGTTGAACGGGACGAGGGGTTCGCGGGTGTCACGGTCGCGCACGAGTTCGACGGCCCAGAACACCCCCAGGCCACGAACCTCGCCGACCGATGGGTGCTTTGCCGCAATGGCGGCCAGCCCCGGACCGAGGACATCGGTGCCGAGCATTCGCGCGTTCTGCAGGATCTGCTCGTCCTTGAAGATCTGAATCGATGCGACTGCGCTGGCACAAGCCAGTGGATGCCCCGAGTAGGTGAGCCCACCGGGATACACACGTTGCTGGAATGTCTCGGCAATCGCGTCGGACATGACCACGCCACCGATCGGCACATATCCGGAGTTGACGCCCTTGGCGAAGGTGATCAAGTCGGGCGTCACGTTCCAATGGTCGACGGCGAACCATTCACCGCAGCGGCCGAAGCCGGCCATCACCTCGTCAGCGATCATGACGATGCCGAACTCGTCGCAGATCGCGCGCACACCGGCCAGGTAGCCCGCCGGCGGAACGAGGATGCCGTTGGTGCCGACCACTGTCTCGAGGATGATCGCGGCAATCGTCTGCGCGCCCTCGACCATGATCAGATCGCGCAGGTGCTGTAGCGCGCGCTCACTTTCTTCGACTTCGGTCGTCGCGTGGAAGGCGGAGCGGTACAGGTACGGACCCCAATAGCGAACGACGCCAGGCATGCCCGGCTCACTGGCCCAACGCCGCGGGTCACCCGTCATCGCGATCGAACCTGCCGTCGCGCCGTGGTAACTGCGGTATGCGGCGAACACCTTGTGCCGGCCGGTGTGCAGCCGCGCCATGCGCAGCGCGTTCTCGGTGGCCTCGGCGCCACCGTTGGTGAAGAACACTTGGTTCAGGTCGCCCGGTGCGAGGTCGGCGATGACCCGGGCGGCCTCGCTGCGCGCGTCGTTGGCGAACGACGGCGCAATCGTGCAGAGCCGTGCAGCTTGCTCGCGAATCGCCTCGACCAAGCGCGGGTGCTGGTAGCCGATGTTCACGTTGACGAGCTGCGAGGAGAAGTCGAGGTACGTCTTGCCGTTGTAGTCGGTGAAATGCGACCCGCTGGCCGACGCGATCGGCATCGGATCGATCAACGCTTGCGCGGACCACGAATGAAACACGTGACGACGGTCGAGCTCGCGCACGATCGCCTCGTCGGACGGAATGCCAGCAAGGACGTCGCGCTGCACCGTGTCGGTCATGGCCTGCCTCAGCGGGTTCGAGGGAATCCGAGATCGATCGTGGACGTGGCCGGATCGGGCCAGCGCGCCGTGACGACCTTGCCACGCGTGTAGAAGTTGATGCCCTCCGGCCCGTACATGTGCGTGTCACCGAACAGCGAGGCCTTCCAGCCCCCGAACGAGTAGTAGGCGACGGGCACCGGAATCGGCACGTTCACCCCGACCATGCCGACCTCCACGTCGAACTGGAACTGCCGCGCTGCGCCACCGTCGCGCGTGAAGATCGCGGTGCCGTTCGCGAACTGGTTCTTGTTGATGAGTTCCAGCGCGTCCTCGTAGGTGTCGGCCCGCACCACGCACAGCACCGGACCGAAGATCTCTTCGGCGTAGACCGACATCTGCGGCTGCACGTGATCGAGCAGCGTCGTGCCGAGGAAGAACCCCTGCTCGGGCAGCTCGGCATCGCGACCGTCCACCACCACGCGTGCACCGGATTCGGCTCCGGCGGCGATGTAGCCAGCGACCTTGTCACGGTGCTCGGCGGTGATCAGCGGCCCCATCTCGGAGTCGGGGTCCGACCCATCACCGATGCGCAGCTTGGGGAGACGGGCCGCGATCGCATCAACGAGCGCGTCGCCGACGGAACCGACTGCTACGGCGACGGAGATGGCCATGCAGCGTTCGCCGGCAGCCCCGTACGCGGCCGAGACCGCAGCGTCCGCCGCGAGGTCGAGGTCGGCATCGGGCAACACGATCATGTGGTTCTTCGCGCCACCAAGCGCCTGCACACGCTTGCCGTTCGCGGTACCGCGCTCGTAGATGTAGCGCGCGATGGGCGTCGAGCCGACAAAGCTCACTGCGGCGATGCCGGGGTGATCGAGGATCGCGTCGACGGCGACCTTGTCGCCCTGGACAACGTTGAACACGCCGTCGGGCAGGCCTGCCCGTTTCCACAACTCAGCGAGGAACAGCGAAGCCGACGGGTCCTTCTCACTCGGCTTGAGGATGAAAGCGTTGCCGCACGCGATCGCGTTGGCGGCCATCCACAAGGGCACCATCGCCGGGAAGTTGAACGGAGTGATGCCGGCAACGACACCGAGCGGTTGCCGGATCGAGTAGACGTCGACGCTGGTCGCAGCCTGCTCGCTGAACCCGCCCTTCATCAGATGCGGGACTCCGCAGGCAAACTCGACGTTCTCCAAGCCGCGGGCAACCTCACCAGCCGCGTCAGCGATCACCTTGCCGTGCTCCGCGGTGACGATGGCACCGAGATCCTCCGCGTGCGCGTGCAGCAACTCGCGGAACGAGAACAACACCGCCGAGCGCCGCGACAGCGACGCTGCTCGCCATTCGCGGGCCGCGTCCGTCGCAGCGCACACAGCAGCGTCGACATCGGCCGGTGAAGCCAGCTCGACGTTCGCAGTCAGGTCACCGGTCGCCGGGTTGTAGACCGGCGACGTGCGCCCCGAGGTGGCGGGCCGAAGCGTTCCGTCGACCCAATGCTGAACGGTGGCTGTCATGGCGGCAGTTTACGTGACACCCCTAGGCCATACAAAGGTCACACTGCTACGTTACAAACCATGCTCAACGTCATCGAGGAACGACTCGACGAGCCCACCGCGCGAGGCCTGGCCAACGCAATCGGGCGTGCGGTCAGCGACGGGGCGTTGCGGTCCGGGATGCGGCTACCGCCGATCCGCACCGTGGCTGTCCAGCTCGCCCTCTCACCGACCACGGTGAGTTCAGCGTGGAACATGCTGGCCCGCTCCGGAACGATCCAGACGGACGGGCGCCGGGGCACGGTCATCTCGGCGCATCGCGCCGGGCCCGCTCGCTACCGCGATGCGATCGAACGCGTCGCGGGCTACGAGCTCGACCTGTCGACCGGCACGCCCGACCCCGCATTGTTGCCGGACCTGCGTCCGGCGCTGCGTCGCATCGAATTCGGCTTCACGGTGTCGAGCTACCTGGACGATCCGGTACTGCCCGCACTCGAGGAGCTGCTCCGCAGCGATTGGCCGTTCCCAGCCGAACGTCTCGCAGTGGTCGATGGAGCGATGGACGCGATGGCGCTGATTGCCGCCTCGTTGCTGCACTTCGGTGATCGGGTCGGCGTCGAGCAACCGTGCTTCGTCCCGTTGCTCGACCTGCTCGACTCGCTCGGCGTCGTCCCGGTGCCGATCCGCCTGGACGAGAACGGTCCGCGACCCGACGACGTCCGCGCCGCGCTCGATGCCGGCGTCAAGGTGATCTTCATCCAGCCGCGGGCGCAGAACCCGACCGGCATCTCCGTAACGAGCGAGCGCATGGACGAACTCGCGGCAGTCCTGCGACGCAGTGAAGCAGTCGTGGTCGAGGACGATTCGGCCGGCGCAATCTCGTCATCTCCGGCGTTGAGCTTGGGCGCCTTGTTGCCGGAGCGGACGTTGCATGTACGCAGCTACTCGAAGTCGCACGGTCCGGATCTGCGCCTGGCGGCAATCGGCGGTCCGGCAGAGTTGGTCGACGCGCTGGTCGACCGTCGCTTCCTCAGTCAGGGATGGACGAGTCGCTTGCTGCAGAGCGTGCTGGTCGATTTGCTAACCCATGCACCCACCATTCGCGCCGTTGATCGTGCGCGCGACACCTATCGCCAACGGCGCGAAGACGTCGTCACAGCGTTGCGCGCCGACGGAGTCGACGTGCGCGGCACGGACGGGCTCAACATCTGGGTGCCGGTACGCGACGAACCTGCCGCGTTGTTGCGGCTCGCCACGCACGGCATTGGTGTGCTTCCCGGGCGCCCGTTCTGGGTCGGTTCGCCAGGACCATCGCATGTGCGCGTCACCGCCGGTCTGATCACGACCCGTCCTGCCGATGTTGCGGCCGAACTGGCCGCGGCAGCGCTTACCGGCGAGACGACTGCTCCGCGGTAAGCGGCCACGGGCGCAGCTGCTCGAGCTGCGCGGCCAGCGCGAGCAGCAGTGCTTCGCCGCCTGGCCGGGTGACGAGTTGGACCGATAGCGGAGTGCCGTTGCTGTGCACTCCGGCCGGCACCGCCATCGCCGGCCAGCCGGCGAGATTCCACGGTGCGCAGAACGGTGCGTAGTGGGAGTTCACCCACATGTTGGTGAGCCAGCTGCGCTGTGACCAGGCCATCGCCTTGATCGGCGGCTGCGCCAGCGTTGGGGTGAGGAACACGTCGTGGTCGGCAAAGAACTCCTCCAGGTGCGCCTGCCAACGGGTGCGTCCGGACGGCCGCGGCCCGCCGACACGCAAGACGAGTCGACCCGCGCGCGCGTGCCCACGATTCTGTCTGGTCAGTTTGGAACGATCGACGAGCAGCTGCGCGTCCTGCTCCGTTCCTGCGAACCACCGCGCAAGCTCGGCGCTGACCATGGACTGCCGGTACGGCGGTTTCACTTGCCGCACAGTGTGTCCAGCACTGCGGAACGCGTCGCCGCTGGCGATGGTCGCCGCACGCCATTGCGCATCGAGCGGAGCGAGTGGGAACGGCACCTTCGTCGACAGCGCGATTCGCACGCTTCCCGGCTGCGCGATCACCCCGAGCTCCGGTGTGTCGGCCATGACGCCGAGTGCCGTGGCGCAGTCCTGCACGGTCGTGGCGAGTGGACCGTTTTCGGCCATGTCGTACCAGGAGCCGTTCCCGACCTCGGCAGGCACCACACCGAGCCCGGGCTTGATTCCGACCAATCCGCAGCACGCCGACGGGATACGGATCGAGCCCATCCCGTCATTGCCTTGCGCCAGCGGAACCATCCCGGATGCGACCGACGCCGCGGCACCGCCAGAGGAACCGCCCGGCGTCCGGCTCAGATCCCACGGATTGCGCGTGATGCCGAACTCCGACTCGGTCGCCCCGAACGTGCAGAGCTCGGGCACGCGCGTGATCGCCACGATGACGGCACCTGCCGCGCGCAGTCGTCGGATCACCTCGTGATCACGCAGTTGTGGTGACGCGTCGCTGCCCAGCGAGCCGTCGCGCATGGGCTCACCGGCGACCTGCAGATTGTCCTTGGTGGTGATCGGGACGCCAGCCAGCGGCAACGAGAAGCGGTCGGGACGAGCGTCGACCGCGTCGGCCTCGGCCAGCGCACGTTCGGTGCGCACGATCTGCAGTGCGTTGATCTGCGGATCGGACTTTTCGATACGCAGCAACGCCTGCTCGACGGCTTCACGGGCGGTGAGCGTGCCCTCGCGAACAGCGGCGGCGATGGCGGACGCTGATTGAGTCATGCTCGGACGCTAACCGTGTCCGACGGCTAGTGCTAGCCGCAGCCGTCCGAGCCAGGTACTCCGAGGAAATCGCCAGGCCCACCCGCGGCGGCGCGCGCGAGATCGGCCGCTGTGTCAGCGCCGAACGGCGACGTGTTGGAGGTGCCGTCGACACAGCCGCCCTGATGCAAACCACCGATGACGCCGACGACCTTGCCGCCGCGCAGCCACGGACCGCCGCTCGTCCCGTCACCGAAACCCGCGCAGTCGACGGTGGGGTATCCGGACACCAGATAGGTCGAGGTGGTGCAGCTCAGTGGCCGGTCGTGCGATCCGAGCAGGTAGCCGTCCACCGTCACCGTCGTGCCCGCGACCGGGGCCGCACCGAGCGGGTATGCACCGACGACGTCCTCGATGTTCTTGCTGATGCCAGCGATGGTGCGCGGGGCTACCACGAGAAATGCGTAGTCGTGCAGCGGGTCGTGATTGGCCTTCCACGCCGGGTTGACGTACACCCGACGAACGGTCCACGCGCCGTACGGAAACACGCCGTCGTGGTAGCCGGGTGCGAAGGCAAATCCGGTGCCGTTGCCGGCGAGGATGCAATGCGCGGCCGTGACCACGATGTTGCGGCTCGGGCTGTGCACCACGCTGCCGGTGCACGTGTGCGGCAAGTGGAGCGCCTGGGTCAGACCTGGAACGTACGGGACGAATATGGCGCCGACCCGTGGAACCGACACGACGGTTGTCGATGGCGTGGCGGCTACAGGCCCTCCCGCCCCCACGATCAGCGCGACCGCAATGGCCGCAGCTATCCGACTACGCACGCGCTCATCATGGCGCACCCGACGCGTCCTCGGCTGCTTTGCGCAATCGCTCGACCATCGCCGGGTCGACCGCGTCGTGCTCACCGAGAAGGCGGCCGGCCGCGCGCAGGTGTTGCTCGGTGTCAGCTGTCACTCGACCGCTCGACGTGTCGGCCAAGGCCAGGTGCACGGCGGCAGCGGCTGCCCCGTCGGGATCGAGTGCGAGCACAGCGTCGAGTTCAGCTCGGGATCGTGCTTCGCCAAGACGTCCCGTCCACCACGGCGCGAACCGCACCGCGAGTCGCTGACGCTCGGCGGGCGCAAGGAGCGGTTCTTGCACGAGCAAGGTGGCGGTAGCAGCAATCGGATCAAGCTGCGTCAGGCCCGGCTCGCCGCTGGTCACGGATAAGCACGCGTCGAGCAACGCACGAACGACCTTCACTCGGACGTCGTCGTCGAGGCGGAGTGCGGTGCGGGATCGCACGAGAGCGAGCTGGCTCAGCCGGCCGTCGAGGTCGGAATCGAGAAGCGATCCGTTGAGCAGGCGATCAAGGACGTCCGGTGGCGCGCCGACTGCGGAGAGCGCGGCCGTCGCGAGCGAAGCAACGATCGGATGGTGGGGCACGGTGAGGGTGGTCAGCGCGCCCAGGTCACCTGGAGGTAGTGCATCGAGGACGGCGTCGACGAGGCCGATCGGATCGGTGAGCGTCTCGACGACGTCCGCGGACACTCCCTGCGCGCACAGCGTCGCGGCCAGTTCGATGATCATCGGCACGCCTGCTGCGGCCGCGCACATCGCGACAATGTCAGCGCGTCCGAGATTGCGGCCCGGGGCGATGCGCGCGAATCGTTCCACGAACAACCGGCCTGCCGTGCTCTCCAGGATCGCGCCCGCGTCGGCCGAGACCGGTACCTCCAGCGGTGGCACCGGGTACGTCGACTCGGACGCGTGCCCCAACGCCGTTCGCGATGTCGCGATCACGGTAAGCGTGGGGCACCAGTCGAGCAGCAGGTCCGCGGTCGACGCGGCCGCTTCGGCGAGATGGTCACACCCGTCGAGGACGAGGACACCACGGCGGCCGTCCAGCAGCTCGTCGAGGTGTGCGTCGACTGCGACGCCGGGCGGGCAGCCGACTGCGTTGCCGAGCACGTCGCCGACGTCGCGACGTTCGCGCGCCTGGTTCAGGTCGACGAACCACGGGCCGACCGGACATTGCGCCGACAGGAGCGACAGCGCTGCAATGGCCAGCCGACTCTTGCCAACGCCGATCGGGCCGGTGAGCGTGAGTAACGAACCGGGAACAGCGAGCGCGAGTACCTCGGCGATCTCGGCATCGCGCCCGACCAGGCCGGTGCGATAGCTGGGCACCTGATGGTCGAACGCCGGCGGGACGCGCGGCACGACGCGCGCGACGCCGTCGAACTCGAGTCCGTACAACCGCACCGGGCCGTCGAAGTCGCGGACGCTGAACAGTCCCAGATCGGTGAACTGTTCGCCGACCTCCGACGCCTTCACGACGTCTGCGGTGGCCAGTACCTGCGCACCAGAGGCGGCAGCGCTGACGCGCGCGGCACGGTGCACGGCGAGGGCTACGTAGTCGTCAGCGACGGGAGTGATGTCTGTACCGACGTGCATGCCCATCCGCACTCGCACCTCACGACTGCCCCACGGATAGGCCGTGAGTTCGGCTTGGGCCAGCGCCGCAGCGTGCACCGCTCCGGACGCCGTTGTGAACGCAGCGAAGCAGCCGTCCCCCTCGGTGTTGACGACGACACCACCCCCGGCCTCGACCGCGGTGCGCAGGATGGAGTGCATGGCGAGCAGGACGTCGGCGAACGCGTCGTCGCCGATGTCGCGCAGCATCGATGTACTCGCCTCGACGTCGGTGAACAGGAACGTAACGGTCCCGCTCGGTAATTCACGCCGTGCCTGCGACGGCCCCTCCATGGCCGCGGATTCTCCCGCAGCCACTCATATTTCGCTCGTTTGCCGCTCCGCTGCCTAGCGGCCGGGCGCGAATGGCCCCGGGCTGCAATCAATCAACTGGCATAAGTCCGCTAGGGATCGGCGAAGGTAGTCAGTTTCGGGTACCTCAGGGGACAACTTTCGTCGAGCGGTAGAAGATCGCGCGCAGTGGCATCGACGTCGGAGACGAGCCGAACCTCAGTTCGAAGCCAGCGATCAACATCTCGTGAATTTGCTCGGCAGTGATGCCCCCACGCGATTCGATCTGGTTGAGGATCGGGTTGCCGAAGACCACGCCACGAGCAAAGTCCTCCCATGAAGCAACCGCGGGCTGGGTGTCAACGACGTCCACCTCGATGTCGACGAATCCGGCATCGGTGAGCATCGCGGTGAACGAGTCGATGAACGGCGCACCGAATCCGAACGGAACGCTGTAGAACGGCGGCGGATCGTCTGGGAATTGTTCGTGGACGAGCGCATTCGTGATCCCCGCCCAGGGATTCGTGTCGTGACCATCCCAGACGCAGAACTCATAGCGCCCACCGGCACGGAGTACTCGATGTGCCTCGCGGAACGACCGCGGCTTGTCCGGATAGAACATGACGCCGAACGAGCACGCCATGACGTCGAACGCGTCCTCTCCATAAGGCAGATCGAGGGCATCCGCAGTCGCAAACGACACGGACGATGCGGACCGCAGCTTCGCGCGCGCCACGACGAGCATGTCGTCGTTCAGGTCGGTAGCGGTGATGGCCGCGTCGGGTAGCGCCGCGTGCAGTGCCGCAGTGACGATGCCCGTGCCGGCCGCCGTCTCCAGAACGCGCGCTGGCGCGGACTCGGCAACTCGACGTGCCATCTCGCGCGCGTATTCGACGAACAGCACCGGGCCAAGACCGCGATCGTATTCAGCCGGGATCTCGCCAACGAAGCTTGCTGCGTTCTCCGTCATGACGCGGAAATTACCGCCTTGCCGGCCCGAGCGGGGTGCCTGCGATTCACGGAGCTGACCTTATGGAAGCGTTCGTACCGCGGTCCGCCCGCAGTTCGGCGTCGAACGCACCGACGAGCAGAACCCACTCTTCAACGTTCGTCGTCACCAGCCGACCCGAGCGCGCCCATGGATCCGCCTCGAGCCGACGGCGCACCTCGTCCTCATCCGCAGCGTCGACGATCACCAAGGCTCGGATCCGGCCGTGCTCGCTTCCCGCGAGTGGACCAGCGACGCGAACAAAGCCTGCGTCGGACAGGGCCCCCATGAACGCGGCATGCGCCTCAACGCCCGCCTGTTCAAACGCACCGAGGCCCTCGGTCCAGCCCGGCCCGGCCTGCCGGCTCACAGCAAAGAGGCTCATTGGCTCGTCCCTTCATCGCTTGGTCGGGGTGCGTCACGCGCCGTTCGTAAGCACCATCCTCGGCGGTGCTTTACTCGGGAACTAGGACAGTTTGTGAACCACACCTCTTGCCGGGTGGACACTGCAGGCGTGAATGGATACGGCCAGTACTGCCCAGTCGCGCGCGGCGCGGAGATCTTCGCCGAGCGTTGGACGCCGATCATCTTGCGCAACATTCTTTTCGGCTGTCATACGTTCAACGCCATCGCAGCGGGCGCTCCGGGGTTGTCGAGGGCATTGCTGACCCGCCGGCTTCGTGAGCTCGAGCGGGTTGGCGTGATAGCGATGCACCCGAAGCCCGGCGGTCACGGATGGCTGTACGAACCGACGTCCGCTGGCCGCGCCCTGGAACCCGTCATCATGGAACTCGGGCTGTGGGCCGAACAGTGGACCGATGTGCGACGTGAGGATTCAGACCCGGCCGTGGTCATTTGGTCTTGGGCTGCTGTTTATTTGAATACGAGCGGCCTGCCGGATCGGCGATTGGTGACCCGCTTCGACTTCCGGCGATCTGGACGAAGCCAGCGATTGTGGTTGCTCATCGACGGCGGAACGGCAGAAGTCTGCGCGTTCGATCCCGGTTTCGGGGACGACCTCGTCGTTGTGATCAACGACGCCGTGGCGTTCACCCGGTGGCACCTGGGAGTGGCCAGCTGGACCAGCCTCGTGAAGTCGGGAGCCGTGACGATCAGTGGACCCGTGAACCTGCGTCGGTTGCTGTCGACCTCGAACTCACGCCCTGAAGTCGGCAAGGAGATGCGGGCGATCCTCCGGTCGCGCTCGGCCGCGGTTTGATGAACCGGTTCGACGGCTTGCCAATACGGCGGGCGCGCCGCTAGATCGCCGCGCCGGCCACGGCTAGCGCGTCCTTGATGACGGCGGCTACCTCGGTCGGTTTCTCGTTCAGCAACAGGAACGACTCGCCCGGGTACGTGATGACCGTGGCGTGCGGGCAGGCGTCCAGGATCTCGCGCTCATTACCAACGAGCTTGCCGTCGCCCTTCTCCGCGTGCACCACCCACACCGGTACGCCTGCGTTGCAGAGGCGTTGTGCCTCGCCCGGATGTGTGTGCGCGTAACGCATGTATTCCGTGAGCGCTCTGCGCATGTCGGCAGGCTTGTTGCGGCGGAAGTCGTCCGCGAGTTCGGCCTGCCGCGCGGGCGATACCTTCGCCTTTTTCGCGATCGACGGCATGGCAGTCTTCAGCAGACGCGCGGGCAGGGTGCCCAGTACCGAACCGAGCCGGACGATGGCCCGGAATGCGGCAGGCTCGGCTTGCGGCGAGATGCTGATGCCGGTGAGGACGACGGGTCGCTTCGACAAGCCATCCGCAGTGGCGACGAGCGCCGCCGTCGAGCCCATGCTGAAACCGGCGATTACATCGGCGCCCACGCTGTCGGCGAGTTCAGTCACGAGGCGGGCCAACGTCGCCACGGAAAAGTCGTCGGGAGCGGGCGAACCCGCGTGTCCCGGCAGGGTGGCGGCAACACACCGCACGCCGCCGAGCGCCGGCTCGGCCATCACTTCGCGCCACATGCCTGCAGCGCACGCGCCCCCCGGTAGCAACAGCACCGTCTGTGCGGCGTCGGGGGGTCCGGACTCGATCAGCTCCCATTCCATGCCGCACACGCTAGAGCCGTCCCGTCACAACGGCATGAGGTATCTGCCTCATACTCACCTCGGGGGATTAAGAGAGGTCGGGCCATGGGAACGACATATACGGTCGGAATCTGGACGGTGCGGGCCGGGCGGGAGGACGAATTCGTTCGCCACTGGGACGACCTCGCGCAGCGGACGTTGATCGATTTCCCGGACGCCACGGGGACCTTGGTTCGACACAGTGAGCAGCCGAATCGCTTCGTGAGCTTCGGACCGTGGGACAGCCCGGAACAGGTGGCGGGCTGGCGTGATACCGACTACTTCAAGGAAGGCGTCGCACGCATGCAGGACCTCCTCGAAGCGTTCGAGCCCGGCACCTACGAAGCCGTTGTCGAAGCAGGCCGCCGCACGTGAAACGGCCGGCGTTACCAACGAGTCGTTCGACATCGTCGAGGTGATCGGCGCGGCGTGATCGCGCACGCCGCGAGCGAAGCTGCGGTCGCGATGTCCTCGACGATCGCCTGGGCCGCGGGCGTCACGGTCACTCGCGTGGTCATCCCCGCGACGAAGATCTGACGAACGCGGTCAGTCCTGGCTGGGCAAACAGTGGTGCCAGCACCCTGCCGGGCAATCCGTGAAGCGGCGCATGATCTCCGAATTGTTAGAGACGGGGGTCGGTCATGAATCGCCGATGGTTGCTGAATGGACTGGCCGGTGCGGTTGCCGCGATGCTGGCGTTGGGGACGGGGACGCCGCCAGCGGGCGGTAGCGCCGGGGCACCAGCCACGGATGTTGGAGCTCTGCCCGACCCGCCGACGGTCCACATCATTTACAACGCGGGCTCAGTGCCCAGGACTGATGACGCATTCGACTTCCGTCCGGGGCTGGTTCGGCTTCGCGTCACCGACCTCGCGAGCCCCTGGGGAAGCTGTCCCCTTTGGGTCGTGCGTCTCGACGACGGCTACACGTTCACCCAATGGCGTCGCGACCAGTTGGCCGCGGTCTCTGGCGACGTGGCCGCAGGAGCCAGGCTGACAGCGAAGACAGAGGATGTCGGTGGCGCCTCGACCGTGCGTGGCCACACCGTGACGTCGACGGTGACGCTGCCCTCAGCCGGTCACTACATCATGACGGTCTTCCGGGGCGGAAAGAATTTCACCAACCCGATCGAGTTCAACCTGGCGGGCGACTTCGAGAACCGCGCACCGGTGTCCGCTGACGCCACCATCATCGCCGGGGCGGACGGTCATTTCGCCGGCGACACACACCTGCCCACATCCGGCACTCTGCGGTTCATCAACAACGATGACCAGGCAAACTTCCTGGAGCTGTACCGCGTGGTCCCGGGGACCACGACGCAGGACGTCCTCAACTCGCTGATGTCCGGCGACCCGCAGCCAGCGTGGATGTTGGACGGCCACATCGGGATGGTTGTGCTCGCTTCGGGCCACTCCGAGACCCGCCAGTACCTGCACCAGCCGGACGGCGACTACGTCGCATTCAGCTTGGTGCCGGACGCGACCGGCACTCCCGCCGCATTGGCGGGGATGATCGAGTTCGTGCACGTCGGCGCCTGAACTTGAGCAAGACACATATCGGGCAGCGGGTGAAGACGCCTCTGGCGGAGGGCGTGGGATTCGAACCCACGATGGAGCGTTAACCCCATAGCGGTTTTCAAGACCGCCGCACTAGGCCACTATGCGAGCCCTCCAGGAGAGCAAGCCTACGGATGAAGGGCTGGTACTTGAACTCGTGGGTGATCGTCACGCCGACTCGTCAGCACAAGGCCAATGACGGAGAGCAGCAAGCACGTCACCCCCGCCCAGACCGTGGCTGTAAGCCCGGCTCCGATCGAGACAGTGTCGGGTGACAAGCCTGCATCACGCGGGATCTGGCCAACCGTCCACTCGTCAGCTACAGCAATGACCACGATCGCAATCGAGAGTGCAGCGACTGCGGCGTAGCTCGAGATACGAGGTCGGCTCGTCGCCACGCGCACCGCACCCGCAGCGATCAACAGCCCTAGCCAGACGGTGATGTCACCGTCGCGCGCAAATCCGTCCTCGCGGTGGCCGAGAATCGTCGCCCAGTGCTGGGTACTGGCAAACACCACGGTGCCCGCAGCGGCGAGCAAGACCCAGGCCAACCACCGAGTCCCACCGAACACGCCACGCATGGCGCAAGTATCCAGTTCTACCGCGGCGCAGACGAAAGCCGCGGTGGGAGTAAGGCCCACCGCGGCTTCGTCGTGAATGTGCCGATCAGGCGGAGATCGTGCCGTTCACGGTGGCAGGCAGGTAGTCGAAGTTGCCGGCAAAGCTCACCGTGTACGGCTTGCCGATGCCAGCCAGCAGCAGCCGGCCATCGGCGTTCGTGCAGGTGGCCACACCAGCACTGTTCGTGACCGCTGAACATCCGATCGGCACGTTGCCGGCCATGTAGGTGAACTTCAACGTCACTCCGGCGATCGGCAAACCACTGAGGTTGTTCGTGGCGGTCGCCGAGAACGTCATCTTGTGGTTCTTGATCGCCGCTGACTTGCTCGCCGGAGCAGGAACTATGTGCATGGTTCCTTTCGTGACGGTCAACCAACCGTTGACGAACGCGAAGCTGTAGTTCGACGCGGCCAGCGATCCCGCCGACGGTGTGATCAGGTACATGCCCGGCTCACTCGACGCGTCAGCAAGCGTGCTGAACGCTGGACTGCCACTGACCACGGCGGCGGTGTCGCCGTTCACGAACCCGGAGAAGGAGTGCGCGAACACGTTCGCCCCGCCCATCGGTCGCGACACGTCAGTCGCGGTCACCGTGAGCACCTTCTTCTTCACCGTGATCGTTCCGGTGTGATACACGAAGGTGTAGTTCCCCGAGACTCCGCCGGAGCACGTCGACGTGTACGAGCCGACAGCGGTCGCCGACGTCACCGTCGTGCCACACGTTGGCTGCGTCGCCAGGTCGTTGGCGTCGTCGCCGTTGAGGAAACCGTCGTAGAACGGCGTGATCGCCGGCGGCGAGGAGCCGTAGGAGATCGTCGCGCTACTCGCCGTCACGTCCAGGATGGCGGCGACGATGTTCACCGAGCCGGCGACGTAACTGATCGCATAGTTCGCGGCCACTGCGCCAGAGCACGACGTCGGGTAGCTACCGACCGGGCTGGTGTCCGTGGCCGTCGTGCTGCAGGTCGGCAGCGCGTTCAGGTTGGCCACCGTCTCCCCGTTGACGAAGCCGCTGTAGGACGCGGTGATCGCGGGGATGTCGTCACCGAAGCCCACGGAGTGGCTCGATGCCGTGATGGTCAGGCTCGCCTTGGTGACCGTCATCGTGCCGCTCTGGTACGCGAACGTGTAGTTGCTCGACGCGGCACCTGAGCAGGACGTCGTGTACGAGCCGACCGGGCTGCTCGAGGTAGCCGTAGTCGAGCAGGTCGGCTGCGTGGTCAGCGATGCAGCGTTGTCACCGTTCTTGAACCCCGTGTAGGACGGCGTCACCGTAGGAACGCTGCCGCCATAGGAGAACGATCCGTTGGACGCCTTGATGATCAGCGACGCCCGGGTCACCGTCACAACACCGCTGCCGTAGAAAATGTTGTAGTTGGCAGCGGCGGCACCCGAGCAACTCGACGGGTAGCTGCCGACCGGGCTGCTGGACGTTGCGGTGGTCGAGCACGTCGGCTGCGAGGTCAGCACGGAGGAGTTCTGGCCGTTCTTGAAGCCGCTGTAGGACGCCGTGATGGCCGGTACCGCGGAGCCGTAGGTGAACGTGGCACCGGATGCGGTGATCGTCAGGTTCGCGGGACGCACGGTAACTGAGCCGGGGTTGTAGCTGATCGTGTAGTTCGGAGCAGACAGTCCCGAGCACATCGTGATCGGGTACGTTCCGACGCCGGTCGTCGCGGTCACCGAACTCGTGCAACTCAGAACTCCGGTGATGACCGAGACATCGTCGCTGAACTGGAAGCCGGTGATGTCGTCGGAGAAGTACGCAGTGCTCGACGCGCCGTACTCCTGACCGCCGGAGACCGACACGGTGAGCGGAGCAGGGTCGATCGTGAACGATTGCTGCGCGCTCGCCGGGTTGAAGTCGTCGTTGCCACCTTGCGTTGCGTTGATCTTGCAGGTGCCCACGCTCACGAACGTCACCAGGCCCGTGCCGGAGTCGTAGGTGCAACCCGTGCTGGTTCCGTCGATGCCAAACGTTACCGATAACCCTGAGCTAGCGGTCGCTGTCGGGTGGTAGGTGCCGCCGTAGCGAGACGGCACCGGTGGCGACGACGTGAACGACACCGTCTGATCAACCGGGTCGGCCTGCGCCGGGGTCGTCGGCAGCGCGAAGACAACCGCAACCACCGTCACCAGCGCGACGAGCAGCCGACCATGCAACGTCCTGATCCATGTAGGAACAGACATCGTCATTCCCCCCCTGTCACGGCCCGAAGTCGCAATCGATTCCGGGACTGATGCTGTTCCCGTACGGCGACGCGAAGAACGCGATCACGTCGTACGCGAAGTCCGGCATGATTCCTTCGAGCAGGCTCAGGACCGGTGTGATCAACCACGCGGCCGGATCATGCCCGTCATACGGTGGTGGCCCGACTGTCAGCTCACTGACCGGTGTCGTGAACTCCGACTTCGGCCGGTAGTTGATGCCGATGTCGCAGTGCGCGAGCAGCGCCGACAGGTGGAGCAACGACAGGAAACCGTCGGTGTTCGAGTTCAGATGGAACGCGCCGATGATGTTGCCGAGGTGCAATGTCGCATGGGCGCTGACGATGCCGATGTGCACCGTGCCGAACACGTCGAGATCGAGTTCGAAGAAGAACTCGTCGTCGATCCGGACGTTGGTGTCGCTCTTCTCGCCCAATGTGAACGAGCTGAAGTCACCCGTCAGGCCGCTCGTAATGCCGAGTTCCAACCCGATGTCGCTGGCGTTGGTGAACGCAACCTTCAGCTCACTGATGTTCGAATCCACATGCAGGTTGCCCTCGTTGATGAACGGACCCGCGCTGAAATCGAGGGGGACATCGATAGCGATCGTGGCGGCGGCCAGCAGCAGGAACGAGCCGGTCGCCGGCGACGAGGTGATGTGCAGCTTCGTCCCGTCGAGCGTGCCCGTCACATGCTGACCGATGTTCGTGACTGTGAGCGTCACCGCGGCAGTGATGTCAGCCGGGTCTGAGATGGCGGCCGTTGCGAACGCCGCGATATTCAGTCCGGCGTGGTCTGCCGTGTAGTCCAAGTCGGGTGCCGAAATCGTCTTGCCGCCACCGCTGGCACTGCCACGGCCGATCGTCAGGTTAACGGTCTTCGGCACGCTGGTCAGATCCGCCGAGGCGGCGAACATCGCATCGCCCACATGCTTGTACGACGCGGTGATCTGGCCGATGTCGTGGGTCATCGCCAGGTTGATCAACTTCTGGTCCTGACCGAACGTCGCGTTCACCGCGATCGACGGCGCCGTGCCACCGGGGATCTCACTGATGAACAACTTGGCGTCATCGGAGGTCGGGTCGCCGGAGTTGCCGTAACCGACTTCAGCCGTGAACGAGCCCAAGTCTCGCGACGCGGTGTAGTTGATGCTCATCTTGTGGTTCCCGGCACCGTCGGTCGACGACAGGAACGGACCGAAGGTGAAGTCAACCGGGCTCGCCAACCCGACGTTCTGCTGCACCAGCAGACTCACCGGCCGCGCGGCCAGCGTGGTGAGCTTCGCGTCCACTACCAGTGGATCCTGGGTCGGGTGGAAGCCGTCGACGGTGTACGTGGTCGCCGGGCTGTTCAGATCCAGGTGATCCGGCAGGCCAGTGATGAACAGGTTCGCTCGCACCGCCCGGTTGCCACTGCTGATGCCGTCGCGCACCGACACACCGTGCACCGATGGTGCAAGCGGCGTTGACGCGAGCGCCGTCGGGTTACCAGCGGCCAGCGTCAGGGTCAGCGTCGGGTTGTCGTTGCCGTTGTAGATGATCCGCCCGCCGTCACTGCTCAGGTGGATGGTCGACGGCAAGTGGGTGAAGTTGCCGCTCGCGTTCAGCACGTTTGTGCCCAGGTTGATCTGCGCGCCGAAGTTGAACAGGCCGTGGTTGCCCATGTTCAGGTCGGCAACGAAACCACCGCCACTGCTGTCGGTTAGTTTCGTGAACGCAGCCTTCGTCAGGTTGGAGATGTGCAAGCTGGCATCCAGATCACCAGGTGCCGAACCAACGGTCTGGTCGAAGAACGCGTTCAGGTGGTCGCCCGCCAACGTGTGGTACGTCGTGTGGTTGGTGACCTTCGCATCGATCGAGCCGATGCCGGAGCCGCTCGCCTCGAAGTCGACGTTGCCGTTCGGGTACGTCACGAACCAGTGCTTCGGAATGCCGGAGATCGTCAGCTCGGCGTCGGCACCGCGGGTCGTGCCCAGCGTCGCCGGCGTCAGGTGTGCGATCGCCGAGATGGAGTCGGTCGTGTCGTTCGCGGTCCAGTCGATCTTCGAGTTCGCGGCGTCGAACACGACATCGATGAAGTTCGGCACGCCGAGAACGTCGACCTGGATGGTGTCGCCGCCTGCCCGCGCGACGTTGGTGAAGATCTCGTCGATGGAAGAGCTGGCGTGGTACTGGATGTCGTTGCCGACCTGGTCGACCTGGACCTTCGCCGGAACCTTGTCGATGAACGCGGTCGCGGTGAGGTTGTCGGTCGTGATGAAGGCACGGATCAGCCGAGCGGACTCGTTGCGCACCTCGGCATGGAGTGCCTGGTTGGTTGTGTCGACACTCAGGTACTTCAGCCCGGTGTACACGAGTTCGGCGTGCGTCTGACCGCCCACCGTGTTGAGCAACACGTGGTCGTCAGGCGTGATCGCGTGCTGGAACGCACCGTCGGTCGCGTAGTCGAAGCGCACCTGGCCCAGGAAGGACGTGCCGATCGGGTCCGTCGACGAGGTACGCGCGTCGAACACGGTCGGGTCCTGCCCGTGGATGCGCATGAACTGCGGCAGATCGCTGATCAGCGCGTGGAAGGACAGATCGCCGGGGGCCTTCTGATAGGTGCCCTCGATCGAGGTGAGCCGGGAGTCAGCTTCGTAAGTGATTTCCGGCGCGACACCCGTCGTGTTGAACGTCAGCTGGATGTTCTTCGGCAGGCCGAGCAGCGTGAACCCACCAAATGTTTGCGTGTCGCGCTTGAGGAAGCTGCCGTCCAGTTCAGGGATCACCCGGTCTGCCGAGTACGTCACTGCGCCGCTCACCGGGTCGATCGTCACGTTGACCAACGACGGCAGCTCGGAGATGTGCACATTGGCGAGGATGTTCGGGCTGTCCATGTCGGCCAACGCGTTGAATTCCTGGCCGCCGGGGTCGAGCCCGAGGCTGACGATCGTCTTCTGCGAGCCGTCGAAGTGGGCCGACTTGAACCCGGAGAGTTGCAGCTGCAGGCCGAGTGCGGCGCCGACCTTGTGCACGGTCACGTGGTCGCCGGACAGCGGCAGGATCGTGCCGTCGGCTCGGGTGAAGTCCACATTGATCTGACTGATGCCGGCATTCGCCACGAAGTCCAGCACACCCGTGCTCTTCGTCTGGGTGAACTCGATGTGCTGCGGGATGCCAAACGCCGATGCGACCAGGTTGGTCTTGTCCTGGTTCAGGTCGTACATCGACAACAGGATGCTGCCTAGCACGGAATTCGCGTCGTACGTCACCCGTGTCTGGTCGGCGCTCGTCGTGTTCGCGACGTGAATTGTCGACGGGACGGAGTTCACCTGCCCGGTGATCTCCTGTTGCAGCACGCCGTCCTTCTGCGTCTGCGTGGTGAACGTGGCCTGCGGGATCGAAGACGATGCGACGTACTTGATGTCCTTCGCACCCAGCAGCTCCAATTGGAAGCTGGCCGGCACGCCAACCACGTCGACATTGGTGGCCGTGAACGAGCCAGGGTGGCTCGTGTCCGGCGTTGCAGTGTCACTCGCGTGCACGTGCGCGATCGGCGCGTTCGCCGTGTACGTGATCGTCTGCTTCTCGCCCTGATGGAGGAGATCGACGTTCACTGACGTGGGCAACTGGTCGATCAATGCCGTGAACTCGCGGTGACTCTTCGGCGTCGTCGTCGTCGTGTCTTGCGTGACGAGGGCGTTCACCGTCGACGGTGCGCTCGTCGTGAGGTTGATCGTGTCTTCGTCCTGCGCGCTCGTGTGGACAAAGTGCGCGTCCGCACTGATCGTCGTCGGGAACGGGCTGAACTGCACCGCGCCGGCGGTCGGGTTGGCCTCGGACGGCGGAACGCCGGTCGAGCCACCGACGAGGTCCTTGATCGCGAAGGTCATCGACTCGGTGCTACCGGGCGAGATGCTGTTGATGTCTGCCGTGACCTGCACGTCACCGGTCAGCGCCTTGAGGATGTTGCGGGCCCACACAGTCGTCGTGCTCTGCTTTGCGAGCGACGACGCGCGTCCGTCGAAGCCGAACTCGATGCGCTTCTTGACGAACGGAGTGTCGTAGACGATGAACATGTGTGCCGGAACCGGCTGGCTCGCCGGCGCGATCTTGGCGAAGTAGACCTTGGCGCCAACGCTCGTTGTGTTCAGCAGTGGCGTGAGGTCGGCAATCATGTCGGGGAAGTTGTCACCCGTGACGTCGATGAAGTTCGGCACGCCAACGGGCAGCAAGATGCTGCACCGCAGCGACATAGTGGCCGACTCCGCGCAGACCCGGTAGAACGCCGCGGCGAGCAGGTTCACGCCGGGGATCGTGAACAGGATCTGCTGGATGTTCGCGATCAAGGCGAGCAAGTTCTGCAGCGCCTGCAGCAGGAACGCCACGATCGGCGAGGTGATGATGCCGTCCAACGCGGAGAGTTTGTTCAGCACAACGTTCGGGTTGACTCCGGTCGCGTTGGGGACTGCGACGTTGTTCTTCGTCACCTTCGACTGACTTGTCTTGGTGTTGGCGCCGACGAGACTCTGCAGTCGGTCCGACGCGCTACCCGCCAGGTTGGAGCTCGTCGTCACCGTCGGTGTTGTTGCGTTCGCCTTCGGCATGCCAGCGGAGGTGAGGCTCGGCTGGCTGAGCAGCCGACTCTCGGCCGCCTTCACTGCGTCGGAGGAGAGGTTGGCCGGCGTCGGCGGCGTCTGATGCGTGGGCGAGCTGTCGGTCGAGCTGAGCTTCTCGCGCATGTCCTGCAGCTGCGACTTGCCGAAGATCACCAGATCGAGACCGATCTGCAGCTTCTGGATTCCGTCCGGTGTTTCCGTCTTTCCAGCGGTGGAAAGCATGGTGTCGACGAGGCAGCTGATCAGCCACGCCTGAGTGTCCTTGCCCATCGCGAATTCAGGTTCGCTCGCGATGTTGCCCGGCAGCGTGCCCGAGTTGGCGAAGCTCTGGAACCACGCCTTGTCTGAGATGCGTGCCATCCATCGCTGGACAAAGGCATCGCGGTTTGCCGCGGTGGCGTCGGTGTTATCGGGTGGTGTCTCGCACGCGCCCAGCGTGACGACAGGTGTCGCGGGCGCGCTGGAAGCGGGGTCGTCTGCCGACGCTCGGCCAGTGGCCGTAACCATCATCAGGGTGAGTGCTGATGACGCGACAATTGCGACTACACGCTTAGACCGCATGACGTCCCCCCCAGGTAACACTTAGCAGTCAGACGCGATCAATATTGGGCATTTACCAGGCTTGCGCAATAGGTTGCATAAACCCTAACTAGGACTTAACACGCGTGTGGGCACACTTCTGGCCTTTGCCCTCGCCCGCGCCGGCGTCAATGCGTACTAGGCGCGACCGCCCCGTTGATCCCCTTCGTCACGCCGCCGGCCGTCACCGCGACGAGCGTGGCGCGACATGTCTTCGTGTACTTGCCGCCGGTGCTGCCGTCGAAGCACACGTGATACGAGCCCGGCGCCAAACCGGCGATTCGATAGACCCCATTGGTAGCAGTGAACGCGGCACCCGCTGGCGTCCCGCCTTGATCAACCGTCACCTTGGCGTGCTTCAACGGCAGGATTCCGAATGCATTGACCTTGCCGGTGATAACCCCAGTGTGCGGGCCGGTCTGCGGTTGCAGGTCTGCGTCGATGCCGGTGCGGTTCTGCCCGGTGAGCAGCGGCACGGCCTTGGACCCAGGCGCAGGTTCGAGGAAGCCCGCACCTGACGGGAACGGGAAGAAGGTGCCAGTTTGCTCGTAGCACTGGCTGTCGTACACCCCGGACGGCCAGTCGTCGGGCAGGAAGCAGACCCAGTACCCGCGGCCGCCCGATGGCGGCAGCCCGGCGATCGTGTAGTGCCCGTTCGCATCCGTGACGGTGCCGTCGATGAAGCCAGGGCCCTTGCCGAAGAAGCCCTGGTCGATGATCCCGATGACAGCAACGAATACACCTGCCGCCGGCATGGTGCTTTCGGTGACCGTTCCGGAGATCGACCCGGTCGTTGCGGCGCGGGCGCCCGTCGACACGGCGATCAGACTTCCGGCCGCGAGCGTTACGGCCAGCGCAACACGAAGCTTCATGATCACCCTCCCCCAAAGGGAGCGTGGCGTGCGGTGCAGGTTACGTCAACCCCAAGATCAATCCTCGCCATTGACGGCATCGAATATGCCCGGAACTACTGGCCGTTAGAGTCAGCGAGTGCGCAGCCGAAAGCATCGGGACGGGACGACTGTGCTGGTCGAGCCGAACCCATACGGGCACCGCTTTCACGCCGTGCGCTACGTCGCCGACGTCGCGGCACGCACTGGTCCGGTCATCCTGCTCACCTCGCGCGGTGCCAAGGATTCGACGTGGTTCGAACTCTTCTTGCGCGACGCCCCGCTGACTGCCGTCGAGGCGTTCGATGAGGAGGAGCCACCCACGGCTGCAATCGCCAAGGCCGTTGCGGACCTGGCACGAGCCCAGCCGGTTGCCAACGTCGTCGTCATGGACGGCGACGTCGCGCTCAAGGAGTGGTGGCGGGTCGCCGCGAAAGAGTTCCGCGGATTGTCGCCGCGGCCGCGCGTCGTTTTCTTCCTCACGCGTTACATCGCGCGGATGGAGCTCTTTGACCGGCAAGCGTTCTTTCAACGCAGTGCCAAGGCCGCGCTGGTGATGGCCGGGCACCTCACGCGCACATTGGATCGCGCAGGCGGATTCGCCGGGCGCGACGATTTCTCCGACGGCTGGCTCGTCAAGCGGTTGCGCGACCCGGCGGTGTGCTCGGCGCATGCGCGAGATCGCGCGGCGTTGCGCGCGGAGCTCGGCTTGCCGCAAGACCGTCGCATCGTCGGCATCGTCGGCGCGATCGACGCACGCAAGTGCGTACCGCTCGTGTACGAGGCGACACTCGCCAGCGCACCCGACGCCGACTTACTCGTCGCGGGCACGCTCAAGCCGGACGTGCAGGAGTGGTGTGATGCCCAACCGGCGGGTGCGCTCGATCGAATGATCTTGTTGGATCGCTTTCTCGACAACGACGAGCTCGACAAGCTCGTCGCTGCGTGCGATGTCGTGTCGGTCGTTCAGCTCAACAAAGGCCCGAGCGGAATCATGGGGAAGGCACTGACCGCGGGTGTTCCGGTAGTTACCGCGGGGTCCCGGGTGCGTGCGCGCGAACTCTCCGTCACTCGAGCGGGACTTGCGGCAGAGATGACCGCGCCGTCGATCGCCGATGCGCTGCGGCGCTGCTATGCCGGTGAGGTAGGCATCGACCCGACAGAGTTGCCCGAGGCAACCGAGGAGATGTTCGCCCTCCGCCTGCTCGACGCCTGACTGTTGGAGTCAGCGCAACGCGTTGAGATCGATCATCGCCCCGAATGGCTTTGTGATCTCACCCGACCGAAGACATCACCAGGATCGCGGAACGCGAGGCTCGGCGCGAGTACGCACAGGACGGCAGACACGGGCAGGTCCGGATCGATGAGCCGAATGAATGGCTAGCCGAGCAGATGATTGCGCAACGCTTGCGCGTCTTCGTCCGTCCAGCCGTGCTTGCGCAACCAGGCACCGACCCCGCCGTGTACCTCGTCGATGGCAGCGAGTAGCTGCTCCATCGTCGCGTCGCGTGGCGTGTGATGATCGACGAGCTGATTGGCAGTGTCGTCGGCGTATGTGTGCGATGCGTTCAACCGCTCGAAGATCTCGTGAATGCGCTCGGCGCTCAGCGCGTAGTCCTCGACGATCTCGTCGCGGCGCACCCCGACTTCGGCCAGCGCCATCGCGACAACGACGCCGGTGCGATCCTTACCCGCGGCGCAATGCACGATGGTCGCGCCATCTGTGTTGGCGATGAGCCGCAACGTGTCGATCACGGAGTCGCCACGATCGAGCAGGTAGCGCAGGTAGAAGTCGGCCGCACTCTTCGGCTGTTCGGCGGATCCGCTCGAGTCTGGCGGAAGGTTCTGCCACGGCAGGATCACCGGGCCGTCATCGTCGAGCGCGGCCACGTCGGTGTTCTTGCCCGCCTCCGGAAACAGCGAGTAGTGCTCGATCGCGACGCTCGGCTCGGCGGTCATCGGACCAGGGCCTTCACTGTCGACCTCGATGCCGGTGCGCAGGTCTGCGATCGCTCGCACGTGGTGATCGTCGACAAGCGTGCGGACGTCGCGCTCCGACAGCCCCTGCAGATTGTCGCTGCGAATCAGTCGATCGGGCTGCACAACCTGTCCGTCCTCAGTGGTCAACCCACCCAGATCACGGACATTGGCCGCGCCTTCGAGATCGATCCACCGCGAAGTCATCGTCACGACTCGACCCTACATAGACGAATCGTGGAGGATTCTGGCCAACAGGTGGCCGGAATCCTCCACGATCGCTAACAGCTCTAGAACGCTGCCTCGGGTACGTCCATCAGCGAGTTGTCGATGCTCTCCGCAATCAGCTTGCGCGCGGCGAGCTCGGGCAGAACCGTCATCGCGAAGAACCGCGCGACGGCAGGCTTGCCCTCGTAGAAGGCGCGATCGGCGTCCGACAAACCGTTGCCGTCCAACTTGGTCAAGGCAACCGAAGCCTGACGCAGCAACAGGTACCCGACCATCAGGTCGCCGGCCGACATCAGCAGACGTGTCGAGTTCTGGCCGACCTTGTAGACGTTGGTCGGGTCCTCCTGGCCACTCATCAGCTGCTGGAACATGGCACCGACGATGCCGCCGAAGTCCTCCAGCGCCTTCTGCAGCGCAGCGGCCTCTTCCTTGAGCCGGCCTTCGTCCGCGATCGACTCGAGGAACGCGGTGATCTCGGCCGAGATCGCGCCGAGCGCAGCACCCTTGTTCTTCACGATCTTGCGGAAGAAGAAGTCCTGCCCCTGGATAGCAGTCGTGCCTTCGTACAACGTGTCGATCTTGGCGTCGCGGATGTACTGCTCCAGCGGGTAGTCCTGCAGGTAGCCCGAACCGCCGAACGTCTGCAGCGCCTGCGCCAGTTGGTCGTAAGAACGCTCCGAACCTGCGCCCTTGACGATCGGGAGCAGCAGGTCGTTGATCGCCTCGTCCAGGCTCACGTCGGTGCCGTTGTGCTCGCCGACGATGATGCGGTCCTGCGCGGAAGCGGTGTAGTACACGAGCGCGCGCATGCCCTCGGCATATGCCTTGTTCAGCATGAGGCTGCGGCGCACGTCCGGGTGATTGATGATCGTGACCCGCGGTGCGGTCTTGTCGGCTGCCTGCGTGAGGTCGGCCGACTGCACGCGCGTCTTCGCATAGTCGAGCGCGTTCAAGTACCCGGTCGACAGCGTTGAGATGGCCTTGGTGCCGACCATCATGCGGGCGTGCTCGATGACCTGGAACATCTGCGCGATGCCGTCGTGCACGTCGCCCACGAGCCAGCCCACTGCAGGAATGTTCGGGTTCTCGCCGAAACGCAGCTCGCACGTGGTCGACGCCTTGAGACCCATCTTGTGCTCGACGTTGGTGACGAATGCGCCGTTGCGCTCGCCGAGCTCACCGGTCTCGATGTCGAAGTGGAATTTCGGAACTACGAACAGCGAAAGGCCCTTGGTGCCGGGGCCGGCGCCCTCCGGGCGAGCGAGCACCAGGTGGACGATGTTGTCGGTCATGTCGTGCTCACCGGACGTGATGAAGCGCTTGACACCTTCGATGTGCCAGCTTCCGTCAGGCTGCTCAATGGCCTTCGTACGGCCGGCGCCAACGTCGGAACCTGCGTCCGGCTCGGTGAGCACCATCGTCGCGCCCCAGCCGTTGTCGATCATGCGCTGGGCCATCTTCTTCTGCGCCTCGTTGCCGTTGGCGTAGAGAATCCCGGCGAACGATGCACCGGCGGAGTACATGTGCAACGCGGGGTTCGAGCCGAGCACCTGCTCTGCGACACCCCACACGAGAGTGCGCGGGACGAGCTGGCCGCCCAATTCCGGCAGGGTCTCCAGGCGCCACCACTCGGCATCGTGCAGCGTCTTGAAGGACTTCTTGAACGACTCGGGCACCTGCACCGAATTGGTGTCGGGGTCGAATACCGGCGGGTTGCGGTCGGCGTCGTAGAACGACTCGGCGAGCGGGCCTTCGGCCAGCTTCGCGACCTCGGCCAGAATGCCGCGCGCGGTGTCCTCGTCGATGTCCTCGAACGGGGCGTTGCTCAGCAGCTTGTCGGTGCCGAAGACCTCGAAGAGGTTGAACTCGACGTCGCGCACGTTGCTCTTGAAGTGGCCCATGGCCGCATATCTCCTGAATCTCGTTCCCGTGCGGAGACCGCCTCGGGGCGTTAGTTACTGACCAGTAACATCAGGGTATTACCCGCTGGTAACACGAGCAAGGCGAGCGCGGCGCGTCGAAACGTGACCGCCGCCACTGTCACCCCGCGCCAATCGTGTAGAGATCCCGGCGATATTTGCCGGTAACTCTTCACGATCGCGGGGTGCGTCAGAAGAGGACGCGCAGGCGGAGCGTCTCGGGCATCGCGCGGATGGTGTCGACGATCTCCTGCGTGACTCCACCAGCGCTGTCGGTCACCACGTAACCGATCTCACCGCTCGTGCCGAGCAACTGTGCCTCGACGTTCACCTTGTGCTGGGCCAGCAGTCCGTTGATGGTCGCCAGCACGCCGGGCACGTTGCGATGCAGGTGTGCCAACCGCAGTGTGTCCTGACGGCGCGGCAGCACCAGACCAGGCACGTTCACGCTCATCGAGGTCGAACCGTCCAGCACGAAGTCGCGGAATTTGCCCGCCACGAACCGCGCGATGTCCTGTTGCGCTTCCTCGGTCGAGCCGCCGATGTGCGGCGTCAGGATGACGTTCGGCAGGCCACGCAACTCGGAGGTGAACTCGTCGCCGCGCCCCTTCGGTTCCACCGGGAAGACGTCGACCGCCGCACCGGCGATGTGGCCCGACTCGATGTGTGCACGCAGCGACGCATAGTCGACGACGAACCCGCGCGACAGGTTGAGGAACAGCGAGCCGTCGCGCATCTGCGCAAACTCCGCTTCGCCGAACAGGTTCTGATTCGACTGCCGCCCGTCCACGTGCAGCGTCACGATGTCGGACGCATGCAGCAGCTCGGGCAAGGACAGGCAACGGCGCGCGTTACCGAGGGCGAGCTTGTCCGTGGTGTCGTAGAACAGCACTCGCATGCCGAGGTTTTCGGCCAGTACCGACAGCTGCGTACCGATGTTGCCGTAGCCGACGATGCCCAGCGTGCGTCCGCGGACCTCGTGCGCACCGTCCGCGGATTTGTCCCACACGCCGGCGTGCATCGCGCTGTTCTTCTCGGTGAGCCGGCGCGTCATCGAGATGATCTCGGCGATCGCGAGCTCGACGACCGACCGCGTGTTGGAGAACGGTGCGTTGAACACGGTGACACCGTGTTCGCTCGCAGCGGCCAGGTCGATCTGGTTGGTGCCGATGCAGTACGCGCCGATCGCCTGCAGCCGCGGCGACGCCTCGATGACCCGCCGGGTGATGTTCGTCTTGGATCGGATGCCCACCAGGCTCACGTCGGTGAGCTGCTCGATCAGCTCGTCCTCGTCCAACGCGCGCGACAACGACTGCACCGCAAAGCCGGAATCACTGAGGATCTCGTCGGCGTCGGGGTGGATCTGCTCGAGGAGCAGCGCACGAATCGCGGCTTCGGTCACTCCCAAATTCTAGGTGAGGCGTGGCGCGTCCCCGTCCGGATTAACCGGACGGGGACGCTCTTGGGAGTGTGAGATCAGACGCGTGAGACGTGACCACCCGACGTCCGCCGGTAGATCAGCAGCACGATGACCGCACCGACAACCGAACCGATCAACCCGGATGGCTGGAATGCTCCCTCGTTGCTGTCCTTGCCGAACAGCGCATAGCCGAGGAAACCACCGACGAACGAGCCGACAAGCCCGATCAGGATCGTCGCGCCGATACCGATCGAGTCACGACCTGGAACCAGCAGCCGCGCGAGCGCGCCCGCGATCAACCCGACGATGAGCAATGTGATGATCAAACCAAGCATCGTGCACCTCCGTTGCGTCAGTGCACATCTACCCGCGCCCTCGCTCGGCCAAACCGAGAACTACGGCGCTACAGCTCGACTGATCCCTATCCCACCCGGAGTGTCGGCGCCGTACTTCGCGATCTCGCGGGCCAGGTCCAGCGGCTGGATGCGCGTCCGTCCTTCGAGTGCGTCGGAGTCGATCAGCTCAGCCGGCACGATCCATGCGATCTCGAATTCGAGGCCGTCGGGGTCCTTCCCGTACAGCGACTTTGTCGTGCTGTGGTCGGACGACCCGCCAAGCGCGTCGGCCTGCGCGAGCTTGACAGCGAGGTCTTCGAGGTCGCGCAACGTGTCGACTTCCCAGGCGAGGTGGTAAAGCCCGACCGTCGTACGGCCGGCTCCACTTGGTCCCGCCGTCGGGCCGAGCTCGAACAGGCCGAGATCGTGGTCGTTGGTCGATCCGGGTGCTCTGAGGAATGCAGCGCCGCGCAGTCCGGCCATGCCTTCGATCGGCGCGAAACCGAGTACATCGCGATAGAAGGCGACGCTTCGGTCGAGGTCACGAACGTAGAGAACGGCGTGATTGAGGCGGTGGATGACCATCACGAACTCCTTTGGCGTACTGCAACCGTACTGGCGCATAATAGTTGAATGCTCAACTGTCCAGACTCTGCGGTCTATTCCTTCTATCCTCTGCGCGTGGCACAGAAGTGGCTGACCGAACCCGAGCAGCGCGCATGGCGCGCCTACCTCGAGGGCACCCAGCTGCTATTCGAAGTGCTCGACCGGCAGCTGCAGCAGGACTCCGGCATTCCGCACGGCTACTACGAGATCCTGGTCCGGTTGTCCGAGGCGCCCGACCGCTCGATGCGAATGAGCGAGCTCGCGCTCCGAACTCGCTCTTCACGCAGCCGTTGCTCGCACGCCGTCGCCCGGCTCGAGGAGCGCGGCTGGGTCGAACGCCGCAATTGCGAGGAAGACAAGCGCGGGCAGACCGCGGTGCTCACCGACTCCGGGTTTGCCGCACTCGAAGCCGCGGCACCCGCGCACGTCGACGTGGTCAGGGCTCAGCTGATCGATCGGCTCAGCGCCGAACAGATCGCGCAGCTCGAAGCGATCGGGCAAGCAATCATCGCCGGGATCGAGTGCCCGTCAGAACCTCGCGAGGACGACTAGCCAACGGGCTCACTTGAGTGACGCGAGCACCACGCGCCACGTCGGAATTCGCATGCCGCCTGACTTCGTCAAACCATGTGCAGCCTGGATCGCGAGGACCTTCGTCTGCGTGACGAGATCGAAGACACCGGTGACCGGAACCTTGATTCCAGCTTGCAATGCACGAACCGCCGCGCCGCGGTTGCCCAGATGCAAACCTGCGCCGGAATACGCAATCAGGTTCTTCAGAGTGGTGGACGCTCCAGCCGGCGCGTTCACCGTCGCGTACTTCGGGCACGGTGTCTCGCGACCGACGGTACGAGTAGCTGCCCAGTTCATGTCAGCTTCGCGGCACGGGCCGTAGTCGGTGACGCTGGGCGTCTTCGTCCAGAACGTCGTCTTGCCGAGCGCGCCGTTCCATGACAGCGAGATGTGCATGTGGTTGCGGTGGCAGCGTCCATCGTCGGCAACGGACAGATGGGTCGCGCAGTCGTGGTACGGCTCCCACGCACCCGACCAGGTGCCCCAAATCTGATTGTTGAAGATGACGTACATGACTCCGAGCCGACGGGCGATCGCGTTCTTGTTGCCACGACTGTCGGTTGCCAGCAGCCACGAGATCACAGCGCTCGCCGTCGCCTTTTGCGACGAACTCCGGGCCGACACCATCCAATCGATGGCACGCCCTTCGTAATGCTCGCTGCGGCGACCGTCATCGCCGCACTGGTACGCCGACGACCAACTGATGCCCGGGTACGTGCGCGCGAGCAGGTCACCAAGCTTCTGCGTTCCGGGCTTTACCGTCGGATCGCACGAGGTTTGCTCGACGTAGCTGGTCATCGGCTCGATGTCGACTGGCAAGCCAACCGGCGTCGGCGGTTTCACGACCGCGGCGTGTGACTTGGGTCCAGCGAGTACGAGTCCGAAGAGAACGATCGCTAGGAGGAGGGCGACGCGCGCGAGGGTCGACATAGCGAGATTTCCGATGCTCTGGCCCCGCGCTAGTCCGCGGTACGAGCATGACGCACCTTTTGCGATTTGTGAAGTCTGTGTTTAGTCGATCTTCTATCCGCCTGGCGGAGGGACCGCGCTTAGCACCCCGATTCCCATGTCGCGGGCGCGCAGCAGGATGCCCACCGATGCGCGCTCGGCGAGAGCGGCGATGGTCAAGGACGGATTGACCGTCAGGGACGTGGGCACCGCGCTGCCGTCCGTCACGAACAGCGACGGCGAGCCGCGCAGCTCGTGGTTGGCGCCCAGCGCCGACGTCAACGGGTTGTCACCCATCCGGCAGGACGCCAGCGGGTGCGCGCACAAAGTCTGCTGCCCGCCGACCCAGGCGAGGTGCTTGCCAAGGCCGTCCTTCTCGACGATCGAGGCGAGCGCCTCGTCCGACATCGTCCAACCGCGCAGCGTGCGCGCGTTCGGCCGATACCTGATCGTCCCCACAGACGCCGACGACGCGGCACGGATAAAGGCACCGGTCGGAGGTGGTGGGCCGAAGACGCCCTCGTTGTCGTCCTCGGTCATGGCGAGCAGCGTCAGCCACGAGCGCCACTTCGCACTCATCAGCTTCTTGTCGACACCGAACCATTGCGGCTGCGCGGGCGTGCCGTCCTCCGGAAGGATGTTCGTGATCGCCGGGAAGTAGATCTGTTGCAGACCGAAGCGGGTGAACTCCGGCCGTGACGGGTCCAGGTAGTCGTAGCTCATCGAGCCGATGGGCTTGCCGATCGGGAACCCTTCGTACGGTTGCGTCGCCGTGCGATGCAGCCCGAGCACTGAGGCGATCTTGTCCTCGTTCATCAACGCCATCGACACCCGGTCGCCGTTGGGCGAGAAGTGCTTGCCGACCGCGTACGGGATGCGGCCCAGCGTCGCTGCGGAGCGCTGCAAGATCACCGGGGTAGCCATCGTTCCAGCAGCCAGGACAACGATCTTCGCTTCGATGACCCCGCCACCGGTGGGGATGCGGTAGTCGTTCGGATCGACGGTTGTGTATCCGACCGAGTAGCGGTAGCCGGGCGTCGCCGCGCGGGCGATCAGTTGCACCTCATGCAGCGGACGGACCTGTGCTCCGTGCGCACGCGCAGCGGGCAGGTAGTTGAGCAGCATCGACCGCTTCGCGCCGAACCGGCAGCCGGACAGCATCCAGTTGCAGTTCGTGCATTCGGCGAGATCGACCGCCTGGGGTACCGGGTTGCAGGTATGTCCCGCGTGGTTACAGGCAGCCGCGAACAGGCCACCGGGATAAGGCACGTCGTCCCAGCTCTGTTGTGCAACCGGCAGCGTGTGCTCGACGCGGTCGTACCACGGGTCGAGCGAGGAGCGGGTCAACGCCGCCGGCCACAGCCGATGACCCGTCGAGCCGCGCCGCTCGAACACGAACGACGGAGCGCGCAACGACGCGGCGAAGTACACGACGCTCGATCCACCGACGACGTTCCCAGCGACGACCTGGATGCCCGTTCCGGTGATGAGGTCGACGATGCGTGTGTAGCCGCCGATACGAAGACTCTGCTCGAACTGCTCGGTCGACAACTCCGGACCGCGCTCGAGCATGATCACCTTCGCGCCGGCTGCCGCGAGGTTGTAGGCCGGGATTGCGCCGCCGAATCCGGTACCGACGACCAGGACGTCTGTCCTCTCGACGAGGCTCACGGTGGGTTCCCGGTGCTCGTCGTGGCCGGATGTAGCGCCGCGAGCGGCTGCCGGTAGGAGAACTCGGGAAAGCGCCACAACCCGTCCGCATCTGGCTGCGGGAACCCGATCCAGACCAGACCCGGATGGCCCGCGCGGACCGCTTCGGCGGTGTCGATCTGAGCGGCGGTGTGAAAGGCGAGCAGCGCCATGGCCGCGAGTGCATACCAGAGCAACTGGTCAGCGTGGTTCGGGTTGAGCATGGTGAGCGCCAGTGCCGTGCGATGCGCGAACGGTAGGGCGACGAACGGCGGCACCGTGAGGTCAAGTTTCACGCCGTGCCCGATGGCATACGCGGCAGCTTCGGTGTTCAGCAGCGCGACGAAGGCGGGCAGCACCGGGGCGAGTCCGACGTCCGGGTCGTTCATCAGCTCCCACACGCCGGCCTGCACCGCACCCGGGCCGGCACATGCACCAGCGATGGCGCGGTCGGTGGGGTAGCGCTTCTCGCCCGGGACGATGGTGTCTCCCCACGCCTCGAGCGTCACTCGCGCGATGTTCGGGTCAGCCGAGACCCGTTGTGCGTCGACGACGAGCGGCACGGTGGCCACGGCGGCGGCCACCAGTTGCAGCACCTGCCGTCGCGAAATCGGCTGTTCGAGCATCCGGCTAGGTTGCGCAGGCCGGGTTGAACGGCACGGTTCCGGCGAACCCCCCGCCTGGTCCATGCGCGCCGTAGGCAAGGAAGAAGTCGGCAAGCGCCGGGCTGAACGGTCTTGTGAAGGCGGCCGCTTGCTGCGAGTTGATCGGGAAGCCAGCCAGTCGCAGGTTGCCGAGGATCGCCGCGGCTTGCCCTGCCCCGAGGTCCCACCAGTACGACCCGTCCCAGCTGATCAGCGCGCGCGATCCGGGCGTGAGTTGAACGCTCCAGTGGTCTTGCTGCCAGTACTGACACTTGGTGACCGCAATGAGTACGCGCGCCGGTTCGGCGAGCAGGAACCGCAGCGCACCGCCGTTGCTGATCGTGATGTCGCGCTTGGCGTACTCGACGCACAACGGGTCGTCCGGAATGCCGGTCAACGGCGGTGCAACGCCCTCGCCGAACTCGTGCACCGTGCACCCGTCCGCGAACGGCGGCGGAAAGTACGGCCGGAACGGACCACTGATGGACGGGCTGGATGCGCCGGCTTGCGTCGGCATGCTGAGGACGCCGACAAGCGTCGCAGCCAGCAGAACCAGCGCGACGGCAAGGCGTCTCACAACGAGCCGCATCGGCACGCGGCAAAGCTATCCCCGGCGGTTCTCCACAGCAACGCGACGTCGCGGGGTTAGCGTCCGGTTAACCGCGGGCGCCGGGCCGGCGAAGGACGTATTTGAGGTCGTCATGGGGGAACTCGGCTCGACAGTTGACGTGCCACGTACCGACACCGCTGCTGGCTACCGAAATCCGTGGCAGCGCTTTGGCATGACGGCACTCATCGTTGGTGCGGTCGGCGCCGTCGTGGCCGGCGTGGCGGGCGCGGCCGTGACCACGTCAGCTCCGGCTGGCTTCGTCCCCGTCGGGCCGATCAAGCTGATGACGAACACCACGATGGGCATCAACGCGAAGCTGAACAAGGTGGTGATCGGCGGCACGACCACGATCCCCACCGATGCCGGCGCGGTGGAACTCAACGTCACCGTTGCGAACACCAAGGCCAACGGCAGCATGACCATTTACCCGGCCGGCAACCTCGCCGCGGCACAGACGCCGTTGACCTGGATCAAGGGTCAGGGCGGAAGCGCCACGATCATCATCGGCGTCGGCACCGCCAACCAGGTGACCTTCGTCAACACGAGCGCCGGAAGCAGCGTGGTGACGGCCACCCTCAGCGCCTACTCCGCGGGTGGATCGCCCGGTCCGGCTGGTCCAACCGGAGCAACGGGACCGACCGGGCCCACCGGGCCAGCCGGTCCGTCAGGCGCACCGGGTTCACCGGGCGCAGCGGGACCGACCGGTGCCATCGGCCCGACTGGACCCATTGGTCCGAGCGGTCCGGCTGGCCCGTCCGGCTCGAACGGTGCGGCTGGCCCGACGGGCGTTGCCGGACCGAGCGGCCCGGCTGGACCGAGCGGCGCTCCAGGCTCGCCAGGTGCACCGGGGCCGGCTGGTCCAGGTGCGATCGCGTTCAACGTCATCACGAACGTCGGATCGACAACACCGATCGCGACGATCAACGGGTGGACGTTCTCGGTGAGCTGCACGCCGACCGACGGCGTCTCCACGACCACCCGCTTGTTCCTGATCGCCACCGCACCGAGCGGGGTTTTCTACAACACCCGCGGCACAAACCCGTGGCTCCAGGACGGCGCGAGCGGAACGAGCGGGACGCAGTTCCTGGCCAGTACAGCGCTGTCCGGCACGCAGGTGGTCGCCGGCAACAACGTCGCGGTCGGACACTTCTTGTCGCAATGGTCGAGCCCGACGCTGGTGGTCGGTTCGGACGGCAACAGCTTCTCCTTCGACTACGTCTTCGGCATTACCGCGGTCGCGACGATGCCCACCGGGGTACACCGCTGCGACATCGAAGGGGTGCTCGTCCCCGCGAGCTAATTCGGTAATACGTCGTTCATCTAGAACGAAGTGCTGCCGAGCGACGTCTTGCGGAGCGAGCGTGCGATTTGCTGGCCGATTGCTGACGGATTGTTGACTGCTGATCAACTCTGCAAGTTAGGCTGAACGCGCCGGAGTTGATCAGCGGGGGAACATCTTGTTACAGGACTATCGGGCTGACCCTGTGTCCGAAGCCACTGCACCTGCAAGCCCTAAAACGCGAGCCGCGAAGGTTCTGCCGGGACCAGTGGTGACTGGGTTGGACAACGTCGCGTTCCAGCTGCGTCGCGCGCGCATCCGTCTCGTCCAATGGTTGTTCGGCCTGTTCGGGTACAACGTCGTGAAGAAGGACGACTACTACTCGACGTTGCCCGAGCTTCGCGAGATCAAGGCAACCCGCCAGCGCTGGGACCGGCCGAGCGCGCTCGCCGGCGTGAGCATCGACGTTCCGCAGATGACGCAACGTCTCGCGCATCTTGCCGATGAGTGGGAGCGCGACTTCCGCGCGTCCACAGGGGTGTACCTCGACAACACCGGTAAGGGATTCGGCCCCGGCTACCCCGCCTTCGACGCTCGCACGCTGTATTACATGCTGCGCGAGCACAAGCCGACGCGACTGCTCGAGGTCGGCTCTGGCCTGTCGACGTACTACGCGACGCTCGCGGCCAAGCGCAACACGGACGACGGGCATCCGATGTCGATCACCTGCATCGAGCCGTACCCCTTCGACGCGCTCACAGCGTTGCCGGGTATCGAGTTGATTCAAGGCTTCGTGCAGGACGTGCCGGTCGAGCGATTCGAAGACCTCGCAGCCGGTGACGTGCTGTTCATCGACAGCTCGCACGCACTCAAGATCGACAGTGACGTGCAGTACCTGTTCCTCGAGGTACTGCCGCGGATTGCGCCGGGCGTCTTCGTGCATATCCACGACGTGCCGTTCCCGTACAACACGCCGTTCCCGGCCGACAACTGGCTGTTCGGAGAACGCTGGCCGGTGTACTGGAACGAGGCAATGATCGTGCAGTCGTTCCTGGCGTTCAACGATGCGTTCGAGGTGCAGCTGTCGGTGCCGATGCTGCGTTACCGCGACGAATCGTTGCTGACCGGTCGGTTCCGCGATTACACGCCGCTGGCCGAAGACCCGGACCCGCCCTCATCGCTTTGGCTGTGCCGCATCGCCTAAGGCCACGCGGAGTCGGGCGACCGCAGCGCTTAGGTCGTCCAGGTCGTTGTCGACGGTGGCCTGCACGATCGCGTGTTCGGTGTCGAAGTAGCGATGCGCGAGTATGTCGCGCATGCCCGCGACCTGACGCCACGGAATTGAACGCTCGCGGTCAACGAGATCCGGCGAGAGCGCCTTGACTGCCTCACCGATTTCGATCAATCGCACTCGCACGGCATCAAAGACCAGGCCGTCCTGCATTGACCCCCGGCGCAGGTGCGATCGGATTGCCGTGATCGCCGCGTCGATGTCGTCAAGGCGCTGCGCGTCCCGAGTATTCATAGTGGAACGAGTTCCGCGATCGCCCTCGCGGCAACATCAGGCTTGAGCCCTGACGCGGGTATCAGATCCACCTTGGCGCCGACGATGCGCTCTACGGCCTCTCGCGCGCGGCCCAATCCGATCAACCCGACTCCAGGTGGAAGGTCGACGAGAAGATCGAGGTCGCTGTCGGGTCTTTCGGTTCCACGCGCAACGCTCCCGAAGACGCGCACGTTGGTGATGCCGTGCGCAGTGGCCACGTCGAGCACCTCGCGTCGACGGCGGCGAAGCCGTCGGCCAAGCGGCCCTGTCATGCGCTGTTGGGCGACGCGGGAGCCATCACCGTCGAGGCGCGCGACGGAATCGGTGAGCATGCGCCGCGCCAGCTCAGATGTCGTGATGTCCTCCTGCGCCGCACGCCGATCGAGAGCGGTCCGCAGCGTGTCGGGGATCCGCAATCGCAGCTGAGGCGAATCGCCCGAGCCGCTGAGGGACTGGCGTCCGCGAGGACGTGCTTGCACCGACATTGTCTAAATGTACCACGTTATGATCAATACGTACCACGTAACTCTGCGATGGCAAAGCAAGGCAGGGCGCGTGGGATGGGTGTCAGCGCGAGGCGGCTGCCAGTGCTGCGAACCTCGGAGCGGGTGACGGGAATCGAACCCGCACTGTCAGCTTGGGAAGCTGATGTTCTGCCATTGAACTACACCCGCGAACGCCGACAGCCTACTTGCCGCCTTACGCCGGTGCAGTAGCTTGCCGCTCATGCAGACCGTGCGCACCCCGGACGAGCGATTCGCCTCGTTGCCCGACTTTGGCTACGAGCCGCACTATGCAGAGGTACCTGACCCGGACGGCGGCACACCGCTACGCATGGCTTGGGTGGAGGACGGTCCGGCTGACGGCCAGGTGATCGTCTGCCTGCACGGCGAACCGTCCTGGTCGTTCCTGTATCGGACGATGATTCCCGTGCTCGCCGGCGCGGGGCATCGGGTGATCGCGCCGGATCTCATCGGCTTCGGCCGCTCTGACAAGCCGACGGAGATGTCCGACCACAGCTACGCCCGGCACGTCGAGTGGATGCGCACGTTGCTGTTCGACGTGCTCGATCTGCGCGATGTCACGCTCGTCGGTCAGGACTGGGGCGGCCTCATCGGGCTGCGCGTGCTCGCCGAAAACACCGATCGCTTTGCACGCGTCGTCGTCGCAAATACCGGGCTGCCCACCGGCGATCACCCGATGCCTGAGATCTGGCATGCATTCCGTGAGGCGATGCAGACCGCGCCGGTGATCGACGTCGGGCGATTCGTCCAGGCTGGCTGCAAACGGTCGATGACCGACGAGATCCGCAACGGTTACGACGCTCCGTTCCCGGCGCCTGAGTACCAAGCCGGCGCCCGGGCGCTGCCCGGGCTTGTCCCGTACACGCCGGACAACCCCGCCAGCGAGGCCAACCGCGCTGCCTGGGCGACGATCACATCGTTGGAGATCCCCGCGCTAGTCGCGTTCAGTGACGGCGACCCGATCAGCGGTGCGATGCGGCCGATCTTCGAGGCGGTGTTGCCTGGCGCCAAGGACCGCACGCACCCGGTTATCGACAACGCTGGACACTTCCTCCAGGAGGACGACGGGCCGACGCTCGCTGGGCACATCGTCGACTTCATCGCGGCAACTCCCCTCGGTTAGCCTTGCGCGCATGCTGCTGAGCGATCGCGACATCCGGGCCGAAGTCGACGCGAAGCGACTCGTCCTCGATCCGTGGGACCCCGAGCTGATCCAGCCCTCCAGCATCGACGTGCGCATCGACCGCTACTTCCGGGTCTTCAACAACTCGCAGTACACGCACATCGATCCGGCGACGCAGCAGGACGAGCTCACCTCGCTCATCGAGCCGAAGGGCGACGACGCGTTCGTGCTGCACCCAGGCGAGTTCGTGCTCGGCTCGACACTCGAGGTGGTGACGCTCCCCGACGACCTCGCGGGACGTCTCGAGGGCAAGTCGTCACTCGGACGCCTCGGCCTGCTCACGCACTCGACCGCCGGCTTCATCGACCCAGGGTTCAGCGGGCACATCACCCTCGAGCTATCGAACGTCGCCAACCTGCCGATCAAGCTGCACCCCGGCATGAAGATCGGGCAGCTCTGCCTGTTCCGGTTGTCGAGTCCGGCGGAGAGCCCGTATGGCTCAGAGAAGTACGGCTCGCGCTACCAAGGTCAGCGCGGACCGACGCCGAGTCGGTCGTACCAAAACTTCCGCACCTGGCCGACGAACTAGCCCCAGCGCACCCTCACGCTGTGCCACGCATCCGCGACGGCGGTGTCGCCCTCGATGGTCACGGCAGCCGGTCGGTTCCACAGCCATAGATAGAGATCGGACGAGCTCCCGCTGACCGTCGCACCCGCGGCGCCGTCGTCACCCCGCGTCGCCTCGATGTGTTCACCGCCGAAGGTGACCCGCCACGGATCACCATCGGTTGCGTGCAGTCCGAGCACGCCGGGCGTCGCAATCGCGTTGCTCTTCCGCGCAGCGAAGCCGAGCAGCATTTCGCCGATCCCGTCCTGCGCGAACTCCGCGTCGAACGGCGAGATCGAACCGCCCGCACTTTCGGCATCGGCGCGATGGATTGCCGTCTCGTGCGCCTGACGTCGCGCCCAGAACGCTCGCGGTGACGACGCGGGCAGGAATGCCGCGCACTCGAGGTTGTCCGGCGCGGTGCGCAACGTGTCGATCAGCGCGGCATGACCGTCGCGAAACCATGCGATCAGTTCGTCGTCGCCAGGGCCGTGCCCGACGGCACCCGCGGCGTCGGTCGCGGTGGACTTAGCACCGGTGCGCACGATGTCGGCAGCCCAGCGATGGATGCCACTGGTGTGCGTGACCAGCTCGCGGACCGACCAGTTGCATGCAAAGACTCGCGCGTCGAGGCCCACCCGTTCAGCCGTGTCAGCGAGCACAGCGCCGTCGGCAGCCAGGTGCTCGAGGTGGGTGGCGGCGTCCATCTCAGGCGAGGGTGTGCATCCAGCCGTGTGTGTCCGGCAGATGCCCGGTCTGGATGCCGAGCAGTTGCTCGCGAAGCCGCATGGTGATCGGGCCGGGTTCGCCGGTGCCGATCGTCCACGAGCCGTGCGCGCTCTTCACCGAGCCGACCGGCGTGATCACGGCGGCCGTCCCGCACGCGAAGACCTCGCTGATAGCACCGGACGCGTTGCCCGCCTGCCACTCGTCCGTCGACACCTTGCCCTCTTCAGCGGTGTAGCCGAGTTCGCCCGCGACTGTGAGCAGCGAGTCGCGTGTGACGCCCGGCAGCAACGTGCCGGTGAGGGCGGGCGTGACGATGCGGGCATCGTCGCCCGTCCCGTACACGAAGTACAGGTTCATGCCACCCATCTCTTCGATCCAACGGTGCTCGACCGCATCGAGCCAGACGACCTGATCGCAGCCCTGCTCGGCAGCATGCGCTTGCGCCACAAGCGATGCGGCGTAGTTGCCCGCGCACTTTGCCTCGCCTGTACCGCCGGGCGCCGCACGCGTGTACTCCGTCGATAACCAGACGGAGACGGGTTGAACGCCGCGCGGGAAGTACGCGCCGGCCGGTGAAGCGATGAGCAGGTACGCGTACGAGTTGGACGGGCGCACGCCGAGCCCGACCTCGGTAGAGATCATCAGCGGACGAAAGTACAGCGACTTGGCTGGGTCGTCGGCCACCCACGCGCCGTCGACCTCGATCAACGCGCGCAGCGACTCGATGAACAGTTCGTCGGGCAGCTCCGCCATGGCCAAGCGCTCGGCCGAGCGACGGAACCGGCGTGCGTTGGCGTCGGGGCGGAACGTCTTGATCGAGCCGTCCGGTTGGCGGTACGCCTTGAGCCCCTCGAAGATCTCCTGCCCGTAGTGCAGCGAGGATGTCGCCGGGTCGAGCGAGAGCGGGCCGTACGGAATTACCTCGCCGGCGCCCCAACCACCTTCAGCGGTCCAGTCGATGCGGACCATGTGATCGGTGAAGTACCTGCCGAACCCGGGGTCGGCCAGGATCGCTTCGCGTTCCGCGTCGCTACGCGGATTCGGGTTGCGATGGATTCCGAACGCCATAGTCGGACATCCTAGTTCTTTGCCGCTGAGCTCCACCGCCCAATTTCAGGGCTCCCAGAAGCAACGGTCAGGTAGCGGCGATCGCTTGGTCGCCGGTGAGAATTTGTGCGAGCGTGCCGACATCCTCGTCCGTGCTGGCGAGCACGACTGCAGGCAGCGCTTTGGCCAACATTTCCTGCAGCTCGGCGCGATCGATTGCCTTGTCGTCGATCCAGCGGATGACGCATTCCTCGACGTAGGCGACCCAACCACGCACGGTGAGCTTTGCTCTGGGTGACAGCTCAAAACCCATGTCCGACACGACCGCGACGACTCGATCGGTCAAGGTCGCGCGGGTGTAGTCGAAGATCGCGCGCATCTCGTCGTGCCCGCTGACCGCCCCACGTACCAGCGACTTGTAGCTCGCCGGGTTCTCCTGCACATAGTCGATGAAGTCGTTGATCGAGCCGCGCAGTGCCTCGAGCGGAGGCAGGGATTCATCGGGCTCGGTGCGCCGCAGCAGTTCTTGCGCAGCGGCTCGCGCGACCTCGAGGTGGAACTCCTGCTTCGACGTGAAGTAGTGGAAGAGCAATCCGCGCGAGATGCCGGCTTGCTGTGCGATCTCCTCCACGGGCAGGTCGTCGAGCGTCCGTGTGGCGAGCATCTCAACGCCCAACTGGATGAGCTGAGCGCGCCGAGCCTCCGGATTTAGGCGGGTTCGCTTCTCGGTGGCCACGAAACCAGCCTACGCGCCTATTGAATCTCACTCAACTACTATTGACTCACGTTCAATGCCCGTCTTACCCTAGACGGCATGACACAGGTATCGGCCCACGTGAAGATCCTGATCGTCGGGTCCGGATTCGCAGGCCTCGGTGCCGCGATTCGGCTCACCAAGGACGGTCAGACCGACTTCCTGGTCGTCGAGCGGGGCAGCGAAGTTGGCGGCACGTGGCGCGACAACACCTACCCCGGTGCAGCCTGCGACGTGCCCTCGCACCTGTACTCCTACTCGTTCGAACTGAACCCGAACTGGTCGCGCTCGTTCTCGCCGCAGGCCGAGATTCAGGACTACCTGCGCGCCACTGCCGAGAAGTACGGGGTGCTGGAGCGTTGCCTGTTCGACACCGCCGTGACCAGCGCGGAATGGGACGAAGGCAACCAGCACTGGATCGTCGACACCACCGCCGGCGTGTTTACGACGAACCTGCTGGTGCCCGCCGTCGGCGCGTTGTGCGAACCGTCGTTGCCGCACATCAAGGGCATCGAGACCTTCGCCGGCGACATCTTCCATTCCGCGCGGTGGAACCACGACGTGTCGCTGCACGGCAAGCGCGTCGCCGTTATCGGCACCGGAGCGTCGGCCATCCAGATCGTCCCCGCAATCGCCGACGGTCTCGCTCATCTGGACGTCTACCAGCGCACCGCGCCGTGGATCATGCCGCGCCACGACCGTACGTATCCGAAGCTGGAATCCCTTGCCTACAAGCACATTCCGGGCCTGCAGCGCATCGCGCGCGAGGCGATCTACTGGGGTCGCGAGTCGTACGTAACCGGCTTCGCGTTTCAACCAAAGATCCTGCTCGCGGCACAGAAGGTCGCCGAGCGTCACATCGCGAAGCAGATCGCCGACCCTGCGCTGCGCGCGGCAGTAACGCCGAAGTGGCAGATCGGCTGCAAGCGCATCCTGATCAGCAACACCTGGTACCCGACTCTTGCCAAGGACCACGTCGAACTCGTCACCGACGGGATCGCCGAAGTCCGCCCGAACGCGATCGTGACGACGGATGGAACGGTGCGCGAGGTGGACGCGATCGTGGTCGCCACCGGCTTCCACGTCACCGACTCCCCGGCGTATGACCTGATCAAGGGTGTCGACGGGAAGGTGCTCGGCGACCTCTGGCGCGAGAACGGGCAGAGCGCCTACAAGGGCGCGACCGTGCACGGGTTCCCGAACATGGTGTTCGTGATCGGCCCGAACATGGGGCTCGGCCACTCGTCGATGGTCTACATGGCCGAGGCGGCGATCAACTACCTCGCCAGCGCTGTCGAGACGATGGATCGTCACGGGATCACCACGTTCGACGTTCGCGCGGACGTGCAAGCCGACTACAACGAAGGCATCCAGCGCCGGATGAAGCCCACCATCTGGACGAACGGTGGCTGTGCGTCCTGGTACCTGGACGAGCACGGCAACAACACCACACTCTGGCCCAGCTTCACCTTCGCGTTTCGGCGGATCACCCGTAGGTTCGATGTGGCTGCATACCGAACCACCTTCCGCGTCAGCGGCATCAGCGACGCGGAACTCATCTCGCTCGAGGAAGGTGTCCCGGCATGACCGAGATCAAGGGCAAGGTCGCCGTCGTCACCGGTGCCGGATCAGGCATTGGTCGTGCGCTCGCGTATGAGCTCGCTCGTCGCGGTGCGTCCATCGCGATCAGCGATGTCGACGAGGTCGGGCTGGCCGAGACCGCGCGCCACGCGCGCACCATCGGTGCGAAGGTGCACGACCAGCGCCTCGACGTCACCGACCGTGCCGCAGTACTCGCGTACGCAGACAAGATCGCGGACGAGTTCGGCGCAGTGCACATCGTCATCAACAACGCGGGCATCGCGTTTACCGGCGACATCGCGGACATGTCGTTCGAGAACATCGAGCGCGTCATGGACGTCGACTTCTGGGGCGTCGTCAACGGGACCAAAGCATTCCTGCCGCACGTGATCGCCTCTGGCGACGGGCACATCGTCAACATCTCCAGCCTGTTCGGTTTGCTCGCCGTGCCAAGCCAGGGTGCCTACAACGCAGCGAAGTTCGCTGTGCGCGGCTTCACCGAGGCGCTGCGTGAAGAGATGATCGTTGCCGGGCACAACGTGAACGTGACGTGCGTGCACCCCGGCGGGATCAAGACCGCGATTGCCCGCAACGCCGGCTCGGTCGATGGGCAGGATGCGAACGCGCTCGCTGCGGTGTTCGACAACAAGCTGGCGAAGACATCGGCCGAGGCTGCCGCCAAGTCGATCCTGCGCGGTGTCGGATTCAACGCGCCGCGCGTGCTGGTGGGCTACGACGCGAAGGCGCTCGACCTGCTCGTGCGTCTGCTCGGTTCGCGGTACCAGCGCCTCGTTGCGTTCGGGTCCGCGAAGACGTTCCCGCAGAAGCGCAGCAAGGCCAAGGCCGCACAGGCAGCAAAGGCGGCGGCCAAGAAGGTCTCTGCCTGATGCATGTGCCTCGGCCACTGGTCGTCGCGGCGGCGGTGCCGTTCTACCGTCTGGGCCTCAACCATCGGGTCCATCCGCGCATTGCCCGGCGGGTCCTCGATGCGTCAGCGGCATTGATGCCGCTGCCCGCCGGCGTCAGCGTTGAGCGTGTCACGCTCGCCGGTCGTCCCTGCGATCGCACGACTGCGGCCGCTGGTGACACCGCCATTCTCTATCTGCACGGCGGCGGGTACACGGTCGGATCACCGCGGTTGTACCGCAACCTCGGCGCGTGCTTGGCGCGGTCGTCGGGCGCGACGGTGTGGAACTTCGACTATCGCCTCGCGCCCGAACATCCGTACCCGGCCGCACTCGACGACGCCGTAGCCGCTGTACACGCGCTGATCGATGAGCACGGATACGCACCATCGCGCATTGCCATCGCCGGTGACTCGGCAGGTGGCGGTTTGACGGTCGCGACCGCGCGTCGACTCGCTGACGCAGGCGTCCACGTGGCCGCGCTCGGGTTGATCTCGCCGTGGACGGATCCGTCGGATTCGACCGGGATGGCGCGTCGCAGCCGCGGCACCGACCGCGAGTGGGGCAACAGTGCCGCTGTCATGTACCGCGGTGCTGCCGCGCATGACGACCCGGGCTACGCCCCCTTGCATGGTCGGCTCGGCGGGTTGCCGCCGATGTTCGTCCACGCGTCACCGAGCGAACTGCTGTACGACCAGATCCGGCGGTTCGTCGACAAGGCGCGCGCGGCTGGTGTTGACGTCACCGTTGCCGAGAGCCGGTCGTGGTGGCACAGCTTTCATGTCACCGCCACGACGCTGCGCGACGCCACCGAGGCAGTCGACGATCTCGGCCACGAGCTCGCCAATCAACTCAGCAGAGACCCTGCCCGCAAGAGCTAGCGGATCGTCCCCGCGAGATGCGGTTTGCCCGAGTTCGCGTTGCGCACGTCGAGAGTCCATCCGCCAGCTGACTGCGTCGCGCTGATCGCGATGATTGCAGGCAGCAAGACCGGAGTCTTGAACGCGACGTCGACCACGTATGAGTCCGGCAGGCGACCCTCGAGTGAAGCGAGAGTGCGGGCTTTGAGCCACATGCCGTGCGCGATTGCCTTCGGAAAACCGAACGCCCGTGCAGTGAGCGCATGCATGTGGATCGGGTTGCGATCACCGGACACCGCGCCGTAGCGGCGGCCGATGTCGTCGGGCACCTTGACGCGTGCGATCGTGCCTGCCGGCGTTTCGACGCTGGTGAGTTTCTTGTCCTTGTTCTGCGAGTTGTCCCCACCGCCGCGGCGCAGATACGTCGACCGGCTCGACCACACGAGCGTGTCGTCCACGGTCACGTTCGCGACCAGATCCATGACGCGTCCCGCCGGGTGCGAACGCAAGTTATCGGCGCGCACCTCGAACGAGAACGTTTCGTCGGCGCGCACTGAGCGAGCCACGGTGATCGTGTTGCTGACGTGCACCAGTCCGACGAGCGGAAACGGGAAAGCACGCTCGGTCATCAGCTGCACCGACAACGGAAACGCCAAGATGTGCAGGTAGGTCGGCGGCAGCACGTCCGTGACGCGGAATCCGCACACCTGCTGGTAGTCGCGCAGGTGCTTAGCGTCGATCGTTTGATCGGCGAGCGTGTAGACCGAATCGGGCAGCTCGTTTCCGCGATGCAGCGGCCCGGTGACTGCGGCCTTCGCGTACAAGGGACCGAGCGACGGCGGGGACGTCAGAGCGGTCGTTCCCACGTCAGGCTCCGACGAGGTTTTGCCCGCAGACGCGCAGCACCTGGCCGTTGATCCCACCGGCGCCGGGTGAGCTCAGCCACGCGACGCCCTCGGCGACGTCGATCGGCAGTCCGGCTTGGTTCAGGCTCGACAAACGCCGCGCGACCTCGCGAGTCGCGAACGGCATCTTTGCCGTCATCTCAGTGTCGATGAAGCCCGGAGCGATAGCGTTGATCGTCGAGTCGCCGTGAGCGGCAAACGCAGCAGCAGACGAACGCACCAACCCAATCACGCCTGCTTTCGTCGCGCCGTAGTTGGTTTGACCGCGGTTGCCCGATAGTCCGGTTGTCGAGGACAGCGACACCACGCGAGCTTGCTCGCGCAGCTGATCGCTACCCAGCAGCGCCTCATTGATGCGCAACTGCGACTCGAGGTTGACCGCGATGACGGAGTCCCAATTCTCCGGCTTCATGTTCGCGAGCAGCTTGTCGCGGGTGATGCCGGCGTTGTGCACCAGGATGTCAAGACCGTCCGTGTGACCGGCCAGGTGCGCGAGCAGCTTGTCGGCGGCGTCGGGTGCGGCGACGTCGAGATGCAGTGTCGTTCCGCCGATCTTGTTCGCGACCTTGGCCAGCGCCTCACCCGCTGGCTGCAGGTCTGCGGCGATCACGTGCGCGCCGTCGCGCGCGAGCACTTGCGCGATGGCAGCGCCGATACCGCGAGCTGCGCCGGTGACCAGGGCCGTTTTGCCGGCGAGCGGCCGGTTCCAGTCGAGCGGCGCGGGTGCGAGGCCGGCGCGCAGCAGGACGGGTTGGCCGTCCACGTAGGCGGACTTGCCGGACAGGAAGAACCGCAGTGCCGACTCGAGCGATGCTGAGTCCTCGACGAGCAACAGGTTCGCCGTCGATCCACGCTGGAGTTCCTTCGCGACCGAACGCACGATGCCGTCCAGTGCTTGGCGCGTTGCGTCGACGGTGATGTCCTCGCCATCGGCGGCACGACCGAGCACCAACACTCGTCCGGAGGGAATGAGTTGACGCAGCCGTCCGACAAAGAAAGTGCGAAGGCCGGTCAGGTCGGCCGGCGTGCGGACGTCGCGCGCATCGAGGATGAGCGCACCCCACTTCTCGTCGTCGGTGCTCGCCTCGCGAACCTCGACGCCCGCGCTCTTCAAGATCACCGCGACGTCGGCCGGCGAGGCACCTGACGTCGAGCCGATCAGCGCAGGTGCGGGCAGGATCGGCTCGCCCTCCTTGTATCGACGCAGGATCGCTGGCTGCGGCAGGCCGACACGCTTGGCGACGGCCGACCCGACAGACGAGTTGACGAGCGACTGGTACCGGTCCGACACGAGTTATGCCTCCAGGATCGCGACGACGCCCTGGCCGCCGGCTGCACAGATCGAGATGAGCCCGCGTCCGCCGCCGTTCTGCTTCAGCTGCTTGGCGAGGCTCGCGACGATGCGTCCGCCGGTTGCGGCGAACGGGTGACCCGCGGCCAGAGACGAACCATTCACGTTCAGCTTCGATCGGTCGATCGAGCCGAGCGCGTCGTCCAGGCCGAGGTACTGCTTGCAGAACGCGGCGTCCTCCCATGCGGTCAGCGTGGTGAGCACGGTTGCGGCGAACGCCTCGTGGATCTCGTAGAAATCGAAGTCCTGCAGCGACAACTTGTTGCGCGCGAGCAGCCGCGGCAGCGCGTAGACGGGAGCCATGAGCAGGCCGTCGGCCTTGCGGTCGCCGTGCACGTAGTCGACCGCCGCCGTCTCGGAGTCGACAAGGTAGGCGAGCACCGGGATGTTGTGCTCGGCCGCCCACTCGTCACTGCCGAGCAGCACGGCGGACGCACCATCGGTGAGCGGAGTCGAGTTCGCCGCGGTCATCGTCGCGTCGCCGAGCGACTTGCCGAACACCGGCTCGAGCTTCGCGAGCTTCTCCAGCGTTGAATCGGCGCGCAGGTTCTGATCGCGCGACAGGCCGAGGAACGGCGTGATCAGGTCGTCCTGGAAACTGCGGTCGTAGGACGCGGCGAGGTTGACGTGGCTGGCAACCGTCAGCTCGTCTTGCGCCTCGCGGGTGATGCCCCACTCCTTGGTGGTGATCGCCTGGTGCTCACCCATCGAGAGCCCGGTGCGCGGCTCGAGGTTGGCCGGGATGGACGGGATGAGCTGGGTCGGACGCAGACCTGCCAGCGCCTTGATCCGCGCGCCTGTCGTCTTGGCACGGTTGGCCGCGAGGAGCACCTCGCGCAGGTCCTCGTTCACCGCGATCGGGGCGTCCGACGTGGTGTCGACACCGCCCGCGATGCCGGACTCGACCTGGCCGAGCGCGATCTTGTTGCCAACCAGGATCGCAGTTTCGAGACCGGTGCCGCATGCCTGCTGCACGTCGTAGGCCGGAGTCGTCGGCGAGAGCCGGGAGCCGAGCACGCTCTCGCGGGTCAGGTTGAAGTCACGGCTGTGCTTGAGCACTGCGCCGGCGGCAACTTCGCCCAGGCGTTCGTCCTGCAATCCATAGCGGGCGACCAGACCGTCCAACGTGGCGGTCAGCATGTCCTGGTTGGAGGCATGGGAGTACGGGCCGTTCGACCGTGCAAAGGGGATCCGGTTGCCGCCGAGAATGGCCGCGCGTCGAGTCTTCACGGGAGTCCTTCCGGAGTACTGAAGTTACTGAAGAGTAACCGCTACTTTGAGTACGGTGATTCCGGATGTGTCGCGAGTAACCGACAACCCTGAGTCCACCACTACCCATTCGCCAGGTAAAGACGACAGCCGCCGCTCATCCGGTCGAAAGGACGGGCGACCGGACGGGCGAAGGAGCCGCTGGGCCGCCCACCGGGTAGCCCGCCGCGACGAGCTGATCCTGGCCGCCATCGTCGCGATCGGCCGGCACGGCGCATCCGCCGGCATGGATCAAATCGCCGCCGTCGCCCACACCAGCAAGCCCGTCATCTACCGGTACTTCTCGGACAAGAACGACCTGTTCCAAGCCGTCAGCAAGCGTGTCGTCGGAGAAGTGCTGGCCACGCTGGTTCGCGTCACAGAGACCAACCCACCGCCTCGCGAACTCATTCATGCGAGCGTCGAGGCCTATTTGGAGCTTCTGGAGAACAACCCCGAGCTGTACCGATTCGTGGCACAGCACCCGCTGATCCACACGAACACTCCGACCCGGATGACTGATTTCAGCACCGTGGTGGCCGGCGTACTTTCCTCGCAGCTCGAGGCACATTTGGAAGAGATCGGCCTGGATCCGGCGCTCGCCCACCCGTGGGGCGAGGCAATCGTCGGCTTCATCAACGCGGCAAGCCTGTGGTGGCTCGACCACCGCGACGACATGACCCGCGAGCAACTGGCCGCCTACCTGGGATCGCTCTTGTGGGGCGGCGCAGCGGGGGTATACCAGTACACGGGACGAAAGGTGGACGCCAAGCCTCCGCGCGGCGTCTTCCCCCTCAAGCCCACCTGACCCGACCTCAAAGGGGTACGGAACGTGAGCCTTCCCGACGTCCCGACCGGCGTCACAGCCGAAGATCTCCGCCCGCATCTCGACGGCCGCTGGGCGGACATCCGCGCCCGCGCTCGCGAACTTGCCCTCGACGAGGCCTTCGCGGTGGGCATCGGAGAAGACACCGAAACACAACGTCGCAACGTGCTTGCCCGCATGCAGAACCTCACCGACGCCGGCTACTCCGCACTCGGGTTCCCCTCTCGCTACGGCGGCGGCGACAATGTCGGCGGATCGGTCACCGGCTTCGAAATGCTCGCGATGGGAGATCTCTCGCTGCTGGTCAAGGCCGGCGTGCAGTGGGGTCTGTTCGGCGGAGCTGTGCTGCACCTCGGCACGGAGCGCCATCACGCCGCCTACCTCAACGACCTCATGAACCTGCGTTTGCTCGGCTGCTTCGCCATGACAGAGACCGGTCATGGTTCGGATGTGGCGAACCTGCGCACGACGGCGACGTACGACCCCGCTACCGAGGAGTTCGTCGTGCACACGCCGTACGAGGCGGCGCGCAAGGAGTACATCGGCAACGCCGCTCGGGACGGACGGATGGGGGCCGTCTTCGCGCAGCTGATCACCGGCGGCGAAACGCAGGGCGTGCACGCGTTCCTCGTGCCGCTGCGCGACAAGGACGGCACGCCGCTGCCGGGCGTGACCATCGAGGACTGCGGGCTCAAGGCAGGACTGAACGGCGTCGACAACGGGCGGATCTACTTCGACCAGGTGCGTATTCCGCGGGAGAACCTGCTCAACCGCTACGGCGACGTGGCACCGGACGGCACGTACACAACGCCGATCGCCGACAAGACACGACGCTTCTTCACGATGCTCGGCACCTTGGTGATGGGACGGATCAGCGTTGCGGGCGGTTCGGGCAGCGCAACCAAGATCGCGCTGGCCATCGCCATCCGCTACGGCGAGGTGCGCCGGCAGTTCAAGGGGCCGGGCAGTGAGAACGAGATCGTCGTGCTCGACTACCTCGCTCATCAGCGCAAGCTGCTGCCAGCGCTGGCGAAGACGTACGCGCTGCATTTCGCGCAGGGCGAGTTGGTGGCCGGGCTCAACGACACGACGCCGAGCATCGAGGCGCCGCTCGAGGAGAACGGACTGCCCGCCGAAGACCCACGACGTCGTGAGCTCGAGGCACGCGCGGCAGGCGTCAAAGCCATCGCGACGTGGCATGCGACCGCGACGATCCAAGCGTGCCGCGAGGCGTGCGGTGGCGCCGGTTACCTGGCGGAGAACCGGTTGCCGCAGTTGAAGGCGGACACCGACGTGTTCACCACGTTCGAAGGCGACAACACCGTGTTGCTGCAGCTGGTGTCCAAGGAGCTACTCACCGGCTACCGCGATGCATTCGGCGACCTCGACGTCGTCGGTACAGCGCGGTTCGTCGCAGATCAGGCCGTCGAGGTTGTCGCCGAGCGCGTCGGCGTGCGTCGCCTGCTGCAACGGCTGCGCGACGCCGCGCCGACCAACTCCGAAGACGGCAGCATCTTTGACCACGACTGGCAGCTGGACATGTTCGACTGGCGGGCAAAGCACACGCTCGAGACGTTGGCGAAGCGGCTGCGCAAGGCCGGCGGCGCTGCTGATCCGTTCGCGGTGTTCAACGCGGCCCAGGACCACATGCTCATCGCGGCGCGCGCCCACATCGACGCGGTGTTGCTCGGAGCATTCGTCAAGGGCATCGAAGCCATGCCCGAAGGTCCGGCGCATGACCTGCTTGTCGCGTTGTGCGACCTGTTCGTGCTGTCGACGATCGAGGCTGAACGCGGTTGGTTCCAGGAACACGGACGACTCACCGCTGCGCGGTCGAAGTCCGTACTGTCGGCCGTGAACGGGTTATGCGGCGCGTTACGACCGCACGCCTTGACGCTCATCGAGGCGTTCGGCATTCCGGAGAACGCTATTGCCGCACCGATCGCGCAGGGTGCTGAAGAGAAGCGCCAGCAAGAGATGCACGCCGGCAGCTGATCAGGTCTCGATCTGACGGGTGATGAACTCCGCCATGCCGGGCACGGTGAACGCAACTGCGCCGTACTCGGGTGCGTAGATCAAGCCCTTAGCGATCAGACCTGCACGCACCGGGCCGAGGTTCTTCATCGACCGATCGAGACGTTCGGCAATGTCGGACGTACTGGAGTCAGCCCCAGCGTCGCGTGCCATCGCACGCATGTAGAGCCGCTCCGTTGCCGTTGCGCGATCCCAGCGCGCCCGGAAGAAACCACCGTCGAGGACGGCTCGGCCGAGCCGCACGCCGTGTTCGGCATCGGTCGCGACGATGGTGGAACCTGCGGCACTCTCCCAGGTCGACGAGCCGAACTGCTGCACGAAATACGGGTAACCGCCTGACGCTTCGACGACGATGTCGAGAGCCGCGCGCTCCCACTCCACCCCGACATCGGCGGCCGGCTGCACGAGCGCCTCGGCGGCCGTCGACTCATCGAGCTTGCCCAGCGGGCGGTAGTCGAACAATCGCTCTGCATACGACTTCGCGTTCGCGAGCCGAGCCGGCAAGTTCGGCAACCCGGCGCCGATGACGAAGAACGGTGCATCCCGTTGCCCCGCGGCATGCGCAGCCGCGCACAACGACGCCATGCCGCGCCCGTCCAAGTCTTGGAACTCGTCGATGAACACCGCGACGCCAACCCCGAGTTCGGTGGCCGCGCGTCCCATGTCCTTCGCGACCTCGGCGAAGTCGAACTCGAGATCGCCCGTACCCGACGTGTCGATGTCGATCGATGCACCCAGGTGACCCGAGGGATCCAGCGTGAGCGACAACGCTTTGATGCTGCCCAAAGCACGCTTGATCACCTCGGTCGGTTTGCCACCTTGCTTACGCTTCAGGCCCGCGGTCAACAACGTGGTCAGCTGCGCGAGCGTCGCCGACGAGCGGTCGTACTGCACTTCGAGACGGGCAACGATCCAATCGCGCTCCTCGGCGAAGTTGGCCATCTCGTTGAGCAGCACGGTCTTGCCGACGCCGCGTAGTCCGGTCAGAACGATGCCGCGCCCGGCGCGGCCGACTTCGGCGCGCTGGATCGTCGCGCGAAAGGTGTCGAGCTCGCGCTGGCGGCCGACCACGACGGCGGGGCGCAAGCCGGCGCCCGGTGAATAGGGATTGGACAGGGCGTCCATGCCGGAACTCTAGCGTTATCTAGCGACATCTACACGAGCCCTAGATCTGCCTAGATTTCTCTAGACCTGTGCTGGCCTCCAGATCTGGAGGCCGTAGAGCGCTGTGTCGTGAGTCGTTCACCTCACAGTCAATTCGCGGTCATCTGGTTATGGTCGGCATGTCGCCGTGATGTATCGTGGTGATACATCGAATCGAAATACTGTCGAGTCAAGGAGGGCTGATCCGAATGTTGGAGATCGCCGTCCTCGGGTTGCTCAACGAGAGCCCGATGCACGGGTACGAGCTTCGCAAGCGGCTGGCCACCCTGCTCGGCACGTTCCGGGCGTTTTCTTACGGATCCCTGTACCCCACTCTCCGGCGACTGTCGGAGGCCGGGTGGATCTCAGAAGAAGCGCCGATGGACGCGATAGCGGCGAGCGGCGCCCGGTCGCGGCGGGGTAAGCGGGTTTACCGCCTCACTGCCGACGGCAAGGAGCACCTGGCCGACCTGCTCGCCGAAGTCGGCCCGGACGCATTCGACGACGAAGGTTTCGGTGCGCGGCTGGCGTTCTTCGCCCAGACGCGTTCGGATATCCGGCTGCAGATCCTCGAGGGTCGCCGCCGCCGGGTGGAGGAGCAGCGCGACGGCATGAAGAGCACCCTGGCTCGCACTGGCGAGCGCCTTGACCGCTACACGCGGGAACTGCATGAGCACGGCTTGGAGTCGGTGGACCGCGAAGTTCGCTGGCTGAACGAGCTGATCGAAAGCGAACGCTCGGATCGCACGGCAGGGTCCGAGAAATGAACGAGAAAGCCAATCCGCAGGACAGCACTACACATCAAGGAGGAGCCCCGATGGGTTCAGATATTCAGGCCGGCGGGCCCATCCGGGTCGCGATCGTTGGCGTAGGCAACTGCGCCGCGTCGCTTGTCCAAGGCGTGCACTTCTACCGCAACGCCGACCCGACCCAAAAGGTCCCGGGCCTCATGCATGTCAACTTCGGCCCGTACCACGTCAGCGACATCGAGTTCGTCGCCGCGTTCGACGTGGACGCCAAGAAGGTCGGCCTCGACCTTTCGCAGGCGATCCTCGCGAGCGAGAACAACACCATCAAGATCTGTGACGTCCCGCAGATGGACGTTCCGGTGCTGCGTGGCGTGACGCTCGACGGTCTCGGCAAGTACTACCGCGAGACGATCACCGAGTCCGACGAGGAGCCGGTGGACGTCGTCGCGACGCTCAAGGCCGCGAAGGTCGACGTCATGATCTGCTACTTGCCCGTCGGTTCGGAAGACGCTGCGAAGTTCTACGCGCAGTGCGCCATCGACGCCAAGGTCGCGTTCGTGAACGCGCTGCCGGTCTTCATCGCTTCGACGCCCGAGTGGGCGAAGAAGTTCGAGGACGCGGGTGTGCCGATCGTCGGTGACGACATCAAGTCGCAGGTCGGTGCCACCATCACGCACCGCGTGCTGACCAAGCTGTTCGAGGACCGTGGCGTGGAGGTGCAGCGCACCTACCAGCTCAACGTCGGCGGCAACATGGACTTCAAGAACATGTTGGAGCGCGACCGGCTCGAGTCGAAGAAGATCAGCAAGACGCAGTCGGTCACGTCGCAGATCCCGGACCGCGACCTCGGTGCGCGCAACGTGCACATCGGCCCGTCGGACTATGTCGCGTGGCTCGATGACCGCAAGTGGGCGTTCATTCGCCTCGAGGGCAAGACTTTCGGCGACGTTCCGCTGAACCTCGAGTACAAGCTCGAGGTGTGGGACAGCCCGAACTCGGCCGGCATCATCATCGACGCGCTGCGCGCGGCGAAGATCGCCAAGGACCGGGGCATCGGTGGCCCGATCCTGTCGGCTTCGTCCTACTTCATGAAGTCTCCGCCAGTGCAGTACTTCGACGACGAGGCGAAGCAGGCCGTGCAGGACTTCATCGACGGCAAGGTTGAGCGCTGAGCTAACACGCTCTACGCAAGAATCTGAGACGGCGAAGGCCGGTACTCCGCGGGGGTACCGGCCTTCGTCCTGTCTCGGTCCTTCCTCGGCTCGCCCCTAACCCGCGACAGTGATGCGCCACGAGCCAGATGGGGCGCGAGCTGCATCAGCGTCGCGCGGATTGAGGGGCTAGTTGAGAGTGGGATCGAGCGGGTAGGTCGAGATGAGGTTCAGCGGCCACGGCTGCCGTCGCAGAACGGCGGCCCACATGCCGTCCGGCGCCATGCTGAACAGGTCGTCCGCCGTTCCGTCCACGACCCACCACGCGCCCTCGGCCATCTCGTCCTCGAGCTGGCCCGGCGACCACCCTGCGTGACCCGCGAACACCCGCATCCGTTTGGCCAAGCCACTGATGATCGTGATGTCACCGTCAAGGTCCACCGTGCCGACGCCGTCGACGACTCGCCGAACGCCCGGCCCTTCACCGTCGAGCTGCGCCAAGCACAGGGCGCCGTCCGGCTGAACCGGACCGCCGCCGAAAACGACCGCCGGCCCACTCACGGCGGAGTGCCAATCCGGCAACACCTGACCGACCGGGGTACGACTCGGCCGATTCATGATCACGCCGACCGTGCCGCCGCCGTCATGCTCAAGCAGGTAGACGACGGTTCGGGCGAAGTGCGGATCGTCGAGCAGCGGGGTCGCGACAAGGAGCCGTCCACCCGCAGGTGGACGATCACACAACCCGGCCCAACTCGAAGACACACAGACATAGTGGCGCTGCGTGAGTGCTCCTACCAGTCGGGGCTAGTTTCAGGCGCATGCCAGGCCGAGGAGCGCGCGGACATCTGCGCACCGCACTCGCGGACGCGAGCTTTCGACGCCTGCTCTCCACCCGACTTCTCGGGCAGTTCGGCGACGGCATCTTCCAGGTCAGCCTCGCCGCAACGGTCCTGTTCAACCCCGAACGACAAGCCGACGCGTCCGATGTCGCGGCTGGATTCGCGGTCGTCCTCATTCCGTATTCGCTGATCGGACCGTTCGCCGGCGTGCTGCTCGACCGATGGCGTCGTCAACGCACGCTCGTGTACGCGAATCTGCTGCGCGCACTTTGCGTGCTCGTCGTCGTCGCGGTGACCGCGGCTGGTGTGGACGGCTTCCCCTATTACCTGAGCGCGCTCGTCGTGATCTCGATCAGCCGGTTCGTGTTGTCAGGTCTGAGCGCCTCGCTGCCGCACGTCGTCGGAACTGACGACCTGCTCACCGCGAACGCGCTGTCGACGACCGTCGGCGGACTCATCGCAACCGTCGGCGGAGCTGCGGCGGTGGGGGTGCGCTCGGGAATCGGTGAGACGAACGGTGACTACGCGTTCATCGCGTCGCTCGCGGCGATCGCCTACGTCGTGGCGGGCGTGGCCGCGCGATGGTTCGCGCCGGATCAGCTCGGTCCGGACGATGTGGAACGCGGTAACCGTGAGTCGGTCGCCGAGGTGGCTCGCGGCTTTGTCGAAGGGGCGCGCCATGTACGCCGCCGTCCGGTCGTGTTCGCGGCGCTCACCGCGATCGGAGTGCATCGACTCTGCTACGGGGTGACGATCGTCTGCACGGTGTTGCTCTATCGCAACTACTTCCACGGTCACGGTGTGCTCCGCAGCGGCCTTGCCGGGTTGACGCAGGTTGTCGTCGTCGTTGCGATCGGCGGTGCGATCGCCGCGATCATCACGCCCGGCGCGACCCGACGCTTCGGATACGTGCGATGGCCGGTCGCGTTGCTCGTCCTGGCCGCGGTTACCCAGGCGACGCTCGTCCTCGCGTATTCGCTGTCACTGTCGATTGCCAGCGCGTTGCTGCTCGGATTCACCGCGCAAGGCATCAAGATCTGCGTCGACACGCTCGTGCAGCGCGACGTCGACGACGCGTTCCGCGGCCGCGTGTTCACGCTGTACGACACGTTGTTCAACCTGACGCTTGTCGCGGCCGCGCTGCTCACCGCGCTGGTGCTGCCTGACGACGGCCACGCGCCCGTATCCGTTGTCGTGATCGCTGTTGCGTACGCCGCCACAGCAGCGCTGTACCTGCGCATGACCCGCGCCTACGTCAGCTCTGCTGCTGCGCCCACCACCGCTTGAGTTCCGCTTCGGCTGCCTCGCGGCCGAGCGGCCCCTGCTCCATGCGAACCGCGAGCAAGTACTGGTATGCCTTGCCGACCAGCGGCCCCGGCGGTATCGCGAGCAGCTGCATGATCTCGTTGCCGTCCAGATCGGGCCGGATCGCGTCCAGTTCCTCCTGCGCTTTCAGCTGTGCGATGCGCTCTTCGAGCGTGTCGTACGCAGCAGACAGCGCGGCGGCCTTGCGCTTGTTGCGCGTCGTGCAGTCGGAACGAACCAGCTTGTGCAGACGGGGCAGCAGCGGGCCGGCATCCACGACGTAGCGGCGCACGGCCGCGTCCGTCCAGTCGCCTTCGCGGTACCCATAAAAGCGCAAATGCAGGAACACCAACTGCGAGACGTCCTCGACGAGCTGCTTGCTACAACGCAGCTCCTTCAACCGCTTGCGGGCCAGCCGTGCGCCAACCACCTCATGGTGATGGAACGTCACGCGCCCGTTCGGCCCGATCGCGCGCGTCTCTGGTTTGCCGATGTCGTGCAGCAATGCAGCCCAACGCAGCGTGAGATCCGGCTCGTCTTCAAGGTCGATGGCTTGCTCGAGCACCTGCAAGGTGTGCAGGTAGACGTCCTTGTGTTGACCGTGCTCGTCATCGGCCATCCGCAGTGCCGGCAGCTCCGGCAACACCACGTCGGCGACGCCGGTGTCGACGAGCAACTCCAGACCAGCCCGTGGAGACGAGCCGAGCAACAACTTCGACAACTCTGCCTGAACACGCTCTGGGGTGATGCGGCGCAGTTCGAACGCCAGCGACGTCATCGCGGCTTGCACGTCTGGTGCGACCTGCACGCCGAGCGTTGCGACGAAGCGGGCAGCACGCAGCATGCGCAGCGGGTCATCCGCGAACGACTCCTCGGGAGCGGCCGGCGTGCGCAATTGACCCCTGGCGAGATCGGCGAGACCACCGAACGGATCGCTAAATGCGCGATCGCCCGTCACGGACAGCGCCATCGCATTCATGGTGAAGTCGCGCCGCCGCAAGTCATCGACCAGCGATGTCCCGAACGCCACCTCGGGGTTGCGCGACTGACGGTCGTAACGGTCGCTGCGATACGTCGTGATCTCGCACATGCGCGAGTTGATCTGCGCGCCGATCGTGCCGAACTCGATGCCGGTCGTCCACGTCGCGGATGCAAGCGGTGCGACCAGTTCGAGCACCTGCTTGGGCGTCGCCTCGGTGGCAAAGTCGAGGTCGGTATCGACCCGGCCGGTCAACGCATCACGCACCGTGCCGCCGACCAGGTGCAACTCGTGACCGGCCGCTGCGAACGCCACGCCGAGCGCCACCGCTTCGGCTGGAACGTCGACGAGATCGGCGGGCGACGAACTCGCCCGCCCGCCGGGCGGGTTCGGTGTCACGAGCGGCCAGGATACCCACCGCCGGGTACCCTCGGGCCATGTCCCATCCACCGTCGGATTCGACACCGCGGCGTGGGCGCAAGAGCGGCAAATCGTCGAACAATCGCAGCAAGACGGCACGCAAGACCGGAACGAAGTCCAGCACGACATCCGGTCAGCCACGCAAGCGCTGGCTTCGTCGAGTGGACGAGTTCAGCGCCGGGGGCCTGGTGGTCGACCTCGCCGGCGATGTGCCACGCGGTGTGCTCATCGGACGCACCGACCGCGCCGGGCGACTGCTCTGGTCACTGCCTAAGGGGCACATCGAGGACGGCGAGACTGCGGAACAAGCGGCGATTCGCGAAGTCGAGGAAGAAACCGGAATCAGCGGCGAAATCGTCGGCGAGCTCGGCACGATCGACTTCTGGTTTGTCGCAGAAGGACGTCGTATCCACAAGACCGTTCGGCACTACCTGCTGCGGGCCACTGGTGGTGAGCTGTCCGACGCCGACGTTGAGGTGACCGCCGTCGCGTGGGTGCCGCTCACCGAGATGCGAGCCCAGCTGGCATATCCGGACGAGCGCGGACTGGTCGACACCGCGGGCAGGCTGCTCGCCGAGACCGCGTGAGGCGAGTCGCCGCAGCGATCGCAGTCGCCGCGCTCACCGTCCTCGGCACACCGCTGGCCGATGCCAAGAACGGTTCCGACAAGCTCACCGCGACAAGCGTCGACCTCGCGGTGCTCCAAGTGACGCCATCGACGCCACCGCAAAGCTCGACCCCGTATCCGCTCAACATCACGCTGCTCGTCACCAACACAACGGACCAGTCACTGACGAACGTACGCATCGACGTGCTGCGCGGCGACCCCATCGACAACAGGCGGGCGCTCGATGCCGCGATCGCGCGCCCGGCACCTCCATCACCTGATCTCGAAGGAACTGTGACGCCGCTGACCAAGGTGGTGTCCGTCGCGCACCTCGGGCCTCGAGGACAGACCCAATTGGTCTTTCCCACCAACAGCGAAATCCCGAACGAGGCAGGACTCTGCCTGTGTCACAACGCGATCTATCCGCTCTACATCACGGCGCACGTCGTGGATGCGTCCGGTGCGGACGTGCAGGTGGGGGTCACGCAGACCTACGTGCCGTCGTTCAAGGATCAGAGCTATCAGCAGGTTCAGGTGAGCTGGGTCTGGCCGATTCTCGATCGGCCGCACCGGCTCGCCGGCGATGGCACGTTCCTCGACGATCAGCTCGCTTCGTTGGTGACCAGCGATGGCCGCCTCGACCGCGTCCTGCAGGTTGCCGAGCGAACGGCGTCGACGGTGCCGCTGACGTTGATCATCGACCCGGAGCTGGTCGACGAACTCGCCGTGATGGCCACTGGTCCGTATCACGTCACCTCCGGCAAACAGACGATCGACGGTGTCGGCACGTCTGCAGCCGCTGCGTACCTGACTCGGCTCCGCGCCTTGCTTGCCCAGCCGGGAGTGACGTTCAGCTTCACGCCGTTCGCCGACCCTGATGTGGAATCGTTGACGCGTAACGGCTTGACGTGGTCGACGAACCTCGGTCACGACGCCCAGGTACGCGTCGCTGACGCACTCGGCGGACGATCGCCGACCGATGACATCGCCTGGCCCGTCGACGAAGCGGTCAGCGACGACACACTCGCGACGATCGCCCGGCAGGGCGCGACTGGCGTGATCCTCAACGACGCGGCGCTGCCCGCCCAACGAGGCGATCTGATCCCGCCGTCGTATGCGAACCTTCAGACGACGGCAGGACCGGTAAACGCCTACATCCCCGCCCAGGACATCGAGCGATTCGTGTCTCCTGTCGTGTCGCTCGGCGGTCCTGGTCTGCGCGAACTGCCACAACTCGTCGCGGAAGTAGCGGTCCATGCCGTTCAACCGGGTGCGGTCACGCCGTACGTCGTGCTCACCCCGCCCCGGTTCGTGAACCCGAACCCGACGGTGGCGGCAGCCGCGATCCGCGCTACCGCACACACCTTCTGGTCAACCCCAGTGAGTCTCGCGGACGCGGGCGAGCACGTGACGCCGAGCAATCGTGCCGGACTGATACCGCCGCAGCAGCCCGTCGGCCTGTCGCCGCAGACCATTTCGGCCGCGACCACGTTGACTCGACTCGTGCCAGCGCTCAAGACGATGCTCAGCTCGACCGACGCCAACGCCTTGCTCGGTGCATTGCCCGCCGCCGTGCAGCGCGCCGAATCGAACGGTTGGCGGACGGCTGTCGAGGCAGGCAACGCTTTCGCGCAATCGCTCACCTCGCAGATCGAGGCATTGCAGTCCGGCGTGAAGATCATCAAGCCGTCCTCGGGTACCTACACACTCACGTCGAGCAATTCGCCGTTGCCGATAACGGTCGAGAACAGGCTCAATGTCGCTGTGACCGTGCGGGTGCGCTTGACCACGGTGAACGGCGTACCGGGATTCCATGCGGACGATGTGGTCGTGCACAACCTCGCTCCGGGTAGCAAGATCCCGCTGCGCATCCCAACCCACGCCGAGCGCACCGGCCGCTTCGACGTGCAAGCGGTGCTGCTCACGCCAAGCAACGAGCAGATCGGTGTGCCCGTGGTGCTGTCGGTGCGCAGTACCGCGCTTGGCCTGATCGGCGTGCTCATCACGGCCGTTGCGGGCGGAGTGCTCGCACTCGCATTGCTCATCCGCTTCGTACGACTGTGGCGCAGGCGCGCCGCACGCCCAGCCACACCCGGGCCGGTGATAACCGAGTGACAGACGATCCGACACCCGTCAGCGACGAGTGGAGCGCCCCGGTCATTCATGGCGAGCCACAGGTGTACGAGCCGCGCATGTACACCGAGGCAGACCCGATCTCGCAGGTTCTCCAGTTCGACTGGGCCGATGTCGACGAAACCGCCGGTCCGCACTGGGGCGCCTCGACCCTGGTCGGCAAACGTCGTTTTCGACGGGCATCAGAACGCGCCCGCGATGTGATCGTCGACGAGGACGGCGGCGGGACTGTCGTCGTTGGCGAGGTGTCCCCACCGGACGAAGATGCGCCGGACGAGGCTGCGCCGGGCGAGCCGGTCGAACCATCCGATCGCGGGCTGCTCGCCGACAGCCGCACCATGGCGGTGGCGAGCCTGGCAAGCCGGATCACGGGCTTCTTGCGGAGCAGCCTGCTGGTGGCCGCGCTCGGGATCGGCCAAGTCGGTAACGCCTACAACGTCGCCAACAACTTCCCCAACATGGTCTACGAACTGCTGCTCGGCGGCGTGCTGTCGAGCGTGCTCATCCCCTTGCTCGTCCACGCGCAGGAAGAGGATTCCGACAACGGCGTCGCCTACACGCAGCGGTTGCTGTCCATCGCGACCGCAGCTCTTGGAGCGATGACGCTGCTCGCGGTCGTCCTCGCACCCGTGATCTCCGCCGGCTTCGTCGGCAACCACTCCCAGCGCGACCTGACCAGCCTGTTCGCGACGCTCTTGCTGCCCGAGATCTTCTTCTACGGATTGGGCGCCATGTTCATGGCCGTGCTGAACGTGCGGCACAGCTATGGCCCCGGAGCCTGGTCACCGGTGTTGAACAACGTCGTGATGATCGTGACGCTCGGCATCTTCTGGGCCCTGCCCGGACCCAATACGTTGACGCCGTCTTCGATCACCACGCCGCAGATCGTCGTGCTCGGGCTCGGCACCACTCTCGGCATTGCGGCACAGGCGCTCGTGCTCATCCCGGCACTGCGCCAGTCCGGGTTCCGCTGGCAATGGCGTTTCCGGGCGCGGCCTAACGAGTCCGGACGGATGAGCGAAGTCGGCACGCTCGCCGGCTGGGTGTTCGGCTATGTCGTGGCCAGCCAGATCGGCGTCACGGTCATCGCGAAGGTCGGCGTGAGCCACGACGCGTTCGCAGCCTTCACCTACGCCGATCTGTTGCTGCAGATGCCGTACGGCATCCTCGTCGTTTCGCTGCTCACCGCGCTCATGCCGCGGTTGTCGCGCGCGGCGGTACGCGGCGAGATCGATGCCGTGAAGGACGACCTGAACCTCGGCGCACGCCTGTCCGCGGTGGCGCTCGTTCCGATCACAGCTGGCCTGATCGTGCTCGGTCCGGTGCTCAACGTGGTGCTGTTCGCCTACGGCGAGACGTCGGTGTCCGGCGCACGGATCATCGGTGTTGCACTGGCTGCCTCCGCGTTCGGGCTGTTCCCGTTCGCGATCGTCATGCTGCAACTGCGCGTGTTCTATGCGATGCGCGACGGCCGCACACCGACGTTGATCAACATCTACATGGTGGGCAGCAAGGTGCTGATCGTCCTCGTCTGCAACGCGATCTTCGACACCCAGAAGGCGATCGCGATCTCGTTGACGGTCGCCACCTCGGCGTCCTACGTGATCGGCGCGGTGGTGGGCCACATCACGCTGACGCGGCGAGTCGGCCGGCTCGGGTTCAACCGCGTATTCCGTACGGTCACCCAGATCGGCGTTGCCTCCGTCGTCGGTGCGCTGGTCGCCCTGGCACTCGTGCTCGGCATTGACGCCGGCCTCGGCGGCGGTCACGCCGGCTCGCTGGTCGGGCTCATCGTCGGCGGGGTGGTTGGGCTCGCCGTGATGGGGGCGGTCGCCGTCCGGATGCGGATTCCGGAGTTCACCGATGTCCTCGACATGGTCGGGTGGCGACGGTGACGTGCGTCCATAGAGCGGCACAGGTGGAATTCGGGCATGCCTAGGATCGTTGAGGGCTGACGGAACGAACCGTCAAGAAAGAGGGATCGTGAGCACGCACCGTCAGGTGATCATCATCGGGTCGGGACCAGCCGGGTACACGGCCGCGCTGTACACCGCTCGCGCCGACCTCGCGCCGCTGGTCTTCGAGGGCTCGCAATACGGCGGCGCCCTCATGAACACGACCGATGTCGAGAACTTCCCGGGGTTTCCGGACGGGATCATGGGCCCCGATCTGATGACCCAAATCCGCAGCCAGGCTGAGCGTTTCGGCGCCGAGCTGGTCAGTGACGACGTGGTCTCGGTCGACCTCACCGGCCCGGTCAAGGTCGTCCGCACACTCGACGCGGAATACACCGCCGACGCCGTCGTGCTCGCGATGGGTTCGGCGTATCGCAAGCTCGATATCCCCCGCGAGGACGAGCTTTCCGGACACGGGGTGAGCTGGTGCGCGACGTGTGACGGGTTCTTCTTCCGTGATGTGGACATTGCCGTCGTCGGTGGTGGCGACACCGCCATGGAGGAAGCGACCTTCCTGACCCGGTTCGCCAAGTCGGTGACCGTGATCCACCGCCGCGACAGCCTGCGCGCCAGCCGCATCATGGCCGAGCGGGCCGAGGCCAACCCGAAGATCAGTTGGGCCTGGAACTCTGAGGTCGTTGGCATCGAGGGCGACGGGACGGTCTCCGGCATCCGGTTGCGCGACACGGTCAACGGTGACGAACGCGACCTCGCCGTCGGCGGGCTGTTCATCGCGATCGGCCACGAACCGCGCAGTGAGCTCGTCGCCGGGCAGGTGGACCTGGACGACGAGGGCTACGTGCTCACCAGAACCGGCACCCGAACCAACCTCGACGGGGTGTTCGCCGCCGGCGACCTCGTCGACCACACCTACCGGCAGGCCATCACCGCAGCCGGAACCGGATGCCAGGCCGCGCTGGACGCGGAGCGCTATCTGGCCGACCTGGAAGACGCTCGCGGCCACCACCGCAGTGACGCAGAACTCGCTGAGCAGGCACGAGCAAGCCAACCGTCGGAATCAACCCCGGTGGCATAGCGTTGTACGACCGTGCGTCGCCAACCGGACGCACGAAACCTTGAGAAGCAGAGGCCAGGAGAGAAGCAACATGGGAGCCAACACCAAGAACGTGACGGACGCGAGCTTTGCTCAGGACGTCCTGCAGGCCGACGGCCCCGTGCTCGTCGACTTCTGGGCCGAATGGTGCGGGCCGTGCCGCATGGTTTCCCCGGTCCTGGAGGAGATCGCCGGCGAGTACCCGGACAAGATCACCGTCGTCAAGATCAACATCGACGAGAACCCCGGCGTGGCACGCGACTACCAGATCCTGTCGATCCCGACGATGTCGGTGTTCCAGGGTGGCCAGGTCGTCAAGTCCATCGTCGGCGCGCGGCCGAAGGCAGCGATCCTTCGCGAGCTGACCGAGTGGGTCGCCTGATCCACCACTAGCAACGACAGTCCCGAGACACGGCGGTCGTCACTCCTGTGACGGCCGCCTTTCTCATGGGCATCTTTACGTCTGAGCCTCTCGGCAAAGAGACTCTCGGCGCGTCGGCCGTGCTGGTGCACAATGACCGACAACCCGGTCCACCGACCCGAACGGCCACCTCAGCTAAGTCCCTTCGCTTCCTGGAGGACCGCTTTCCATGCAGCCACTGAGCCGCGGCGCAACCGGCAGCGCCGTTGCCGAGGTGCGCCGCATGCTCGCGTCCCTCGGGCTGCTCGGCAACAACGACCCCCGCTCCAGTGACGTGTTCGACGACGCCACCGAGCTCGCTGTACGCCATTTCCAGCAGCGGCGCGGCATCTCGGTGGACGGTGTGGTCGGACCGGAGACGTTCGCCGGGCTGACCGATGCCCATTGGCGGCTCGGAGATCGAGTGCTCGCGCACATCCCCGGACAGTTGATGGTCGGTGACGACGTCGTCGAGCTGCAGAACCAGCTGCTCGAACTCGGCTACAACCTCGGCCGGCCCGACGGTGTCTTCGGCGCGACGACCGCAGAAGCGACTCGCGCGTTCCAACGCGACTACGGTCTGGTCGCGGACGGGATTTGTGGGCCCGGAGTGCTGCGCGCCCTGCGCCAGCTCGGTCGACGGGTCGTCGGTGGCCGTCCGCAGATGCTGCGCGAACTCGCCGCGGTGTCCGCGTCCGGACCCAACCTGCTCGGCAAGCGACTCGTCATCGACCCCGGCCACGGCGGAGACGATCCGGGCACGACCGTTGGCGACGTGACCGAAGCCGACCTGACGTGGGATCTCGCGAAACGTCTCGAGGGACGGCTCTCGGCTCTCGGCGTGCGTTCGTCGCTGACCCGTGGTCCGCATAACGGCGCCACCGACGAAGCGCGGGCTGCCTTCGCCAACGAGGTCGGCGCCGACATCGTCCTGTCGTTGCATGTGGACGGGTTCTCCTCGCCGCGTGCCAACGGCCTCGCGACGTATTTCTTCGAAGGCGGCGAGACGAGTTCGACGATTGGCGAGCGGCTGGCAGATCTCGTGCAGCGCGAACTGGTGGCGCGGACTGGACTCCTCGATGCGCGCGTACACGGCAAGAGCTGGACCATGTTGCGGCTCACCCGCATGCCGGCGGTTCGCGTAGAACTCGGATATCTGACGTCAGCCGACGACTACGCCCGCCTGGTCGATCCGCAGTTTCGCGACACCGTCGCCGAAGGTTTGCTCGTCGCGGTGCAGCGCCTCTACTTGCCGACAGCCGACGACCCGCCGACCGGCGTCATGCGCATACCTGCCGTAGCGAGCTGACGCGTTGGCGCGTAGCGCTCTCAGCGGAAGCGAGCGGAGCAATGTTGCCGTAGCGAGCTGACGCGTTGGCGCGTAGCGCCCATGCACAAGGAAGGATTTCTCACACCTGTCGTTGGAGATCCTTCACGCTCCGAACTTCAGCGCGGGGCGAGCGCGGGCGCAGTTCCGAGCAACTTGTCGATGGCGTACTCGACCTCCTCGCGCCACGACAACGCCGTCTTCACGTCCAACCGCAGGCGCGGCGTGTGCGGATGTTCGCGCACAATCGTGAAACCGACGGCTTCGAGGTACTCGGTCGGAGCAAGGCAATCCGTCCCGTTGGACGTGTGTTCGCGCGCCATCGACAACCCGAACGCCTCGATGGCCTTCGTCCCACGCTTCGCCGCTTCGCCGGCAACAGCCTGCACGAGCATCCGTCCGATCCCGCCCCCGGCGAACCTGTCCTCGACGCGCGCCGCCATCAGCAATACGGCATCCGCACTCACGGGCGACGTCGGGAAGCTCTGCGACCGCGGCACGTAGGCGGGCGGCGCGAACAGCGCGTAACCCGCAGGCTCGTCCTCGACATACGCAATCCAGCCGCAGTTACCCCACTCGAGCAATGTGTCGGACAGCCACGCTTCCTTCTCCCACGCTGAGCCGCCTTCGTCGCATGCGCGTTGCGCGGCGACCTGATCGAGTTCCCAGAACACACATGCGCGGCAGCGCGAGGGCAGGTCGCCGACGTTCTCGAGCGTCAGGTTGACCAAGCGGCGGGACACGGGCGGGTCCTCGGATCAGTTGACTGTGTCGTGGCTGTGCGTCCCCCCTCGCACGAGGGTAGGTGCCGCCGCGTCAGTTCGGCTATGCCGTCCCGTCGTAGGCCTCGAGGAACGTTCCGATCCGCCCGATGGCCTCGGTCAAATCGTCGGCGCGCGGCAAGGTCACGATCCGTAGGTGGTCGGGCGTGGGCCAGTTGAACCCCGTCCCCTGCACGACGAGAACATGCTGCTCGCGCAGCAACTGCAGCACGAACTCCTGGTCGTCGCGGATCGGGTACTGATCCGGATCCAGGCGCGGGAAGACGTAGAGCGCGCCCTTGGGTTTCACGCAGCTGACGCCGGGGATCTTCGCCAACGCCTCCAACGCCGCATCGCGCTGTTCGCGCAGCCGTCCGCCGGGAAGGATCAGTTCTTTGATCGACTGCCGCCCGCCGAGCGCCATCTGCACCGCGTGCTGCGCGGGGACGTTCGCGCACAAACGCATGTTGGTGAGGATCGTGATGCCTTCGATGTAGCTCGTCGCGTGCTTCTTCGGTCCGGTGATCATCAACCAACCGGAACGGAAGCCGGCGAGGCGATACGCCTTGGACAGTCCGTTGAAGGTAAGCGTGAAGACGTCCGGCGCAATGGCGGCGAACGGCGTGTGCGTCGCGTCGTCGTAGAGGATCTTGTCGTAGATCTCGTCGGCCATGACGACGAGACCGTGCTCGCGGGCGAGGTCAGCGATCTGTCGCAGCGTGCTGTCCGGGTACACCGCGCCGGTCGGATTGTTCGGGTTGATCACCACGATCGCCTTGGTACGCGCGGTGATCTTGCTGCGGATGTCGTCGATGTCCGGCAGCCATCCGGACGCTTCGTCGCACAGGTAGTGGACGGGATTGCCGCCGGCCAGACACGTCGACGCTGTCCACAACGGGTAGTCCGGCGCGGGGACGAGGACCTCGTCTCCGTTGTCGAGCATGGCGTTCAGCGACAGGGTGATGAGTTCGCTGACGCCGTTGCCGAGCCAGATGTCGTCGACGTCGACGGTATCGATGCCCTGATCCTGGTAGTGCTGGACGATCGCGGTGCGGGCGGACAGGATGCCTTGCGAATCCGAGTACCCCTGCGAGTCAGGCAGGTTGCGCACGACATCGACGAGGATCTCCTCCGGTGCGTCGAAGCCGAACGGTGCCGGGTTGCCGATGTTGAGCTTGATGATGCGCCGGCCTTCGTCCTCGAGGCGGCGCGCTTCTTCGAGCACGGGGCCACGAATGTCGTAGCAGACGTTCTCGAGCTTTTGCGATTGGCGGAGATCCACGCGAAAACCTTCGCACACCGGTTGCGTCGCTGACATTCGATTTGGGCCAGACCACACGATGCGGTCTGGCAAGGTCGCGGTATGGAGTTCCAGGACGCGGTGCGTCGCCGCCGCATGGTTCGTTCCTACGATCCGCACCGTCCCGTTCCGCGTGAAACCGTCGATGAGCTGCTTCGGCTGGGTGTTCGCGCGCCATCGGCCGGTCACACCCAGGGCTGGCGGTTTCTTGTTTTAGATGACATAACGTCATGCGCCGCGTTCTGGGATGCGTGTGCGGACGGTTCGACTCCAGACGACGACTGGCTGCGCCGGTTGCGAACCGCGCCGGTCCTCATTGTCGTGTTTTCCGATAAGAATGCTTACCTTGATAGGTACGCCAAACCGGACAAGGGCTGGACGGACCGCGACGAGGCGCACTGGCCGATCCCCTACTGGCATGTGGACGCCGGGATGGCGGCGATGATCATGCTGCTCGGTGCGGTGGACGCAGACCTAGCTGCCTGTTTCTTCGGAGTCCCGGGCGAGCGATGGGACGCGCTGCGGACCGCGTTCGTCGTGCCGGAGACGCTGGCCCCGGTCGGGGTGATCAGCCTCGGCCACCCCGCTGCCGACCGGCGCTCCCCGTCATTGCTGCGCGGCCGCCGGGCATGGGAGGACGTCGTCGCTTACGGCTCGTTCGACTGAGCGGTCAGGCGCGGTGTGGCGAGTGTTGGGGCCATCAATCCGACGATGCGCTCAAGATCATCGACGCTCGCGAACTCGACCGTGATCCGACCCTTCCGCCGGCCAATCTCCACCCGGACCCGAGTGTCGAAGACCTCTCCGAGCTTGTCGGCCAGTTCACCGATGGCGGGTGCAACGATCCGCGGGCCGGACGATTTGCGGCTGGCCTTGCTGCTGGCGTGGCCGCCCGCGTGGAGCGCTACCAGCTCTTCGGTTGCCCGAACCGATAGCCCCTCGGCGACGATCCGGGTGGCAAGTTCGTCCTGCGCCTCGGCGTCTTCGATGCCGAGCAACGCCCGAGCGTGGCCCGCAGACAGGACGCCGGCCGCGACGCGGCGTTGAACAGGCACCGGCAGGTTCATCAAACGGATGGTGTTCGTGACCTGGGGTCGGCTACGGCCGATCCGGTGCGCCAGCTCGTCATGGGTGGTACCGAACTCGTCGAGGAGTTGCTGATAGGCCGCCGCCTCTTCCAACGGGTTGAGCTGCGCTCGGTGAATGTTCTCGAGCAGCGCATCACGCAGCATCGCGTCGTCTTCCGTCGAGCGGACGATCGCCGGAATCGTCTCCAGGCCGGCGGCGATCGCGGCGCGAAGTCGACGCTCCCCCATGACGAGTTCGAACTCGTCACCATCCGGGCGGACGACCACGGGCTGCAGGACGCCGAACTCCTTGATGCTGTGCGTGAGCTCAGCTAACGAGTCTTCGTCGAAGACGCTTCGAGGCTGCTTCGCATTGGCGTGCACCTTGCCCACCGGAAGTTCGGCGAACGAAGCGCCAGGAACCGGCAGCGGCCCGTCCGTCGACTCATCAACGGACGAAGTGGACGTTCCGGGCGCGCCGAAGTAGACGTCAGTCGGTGCTGGGGCGCCTTCCGGAGCGGTCGGGATCAACGCGCCGAGACCACGACCGAGACCACCACGGCGGCTCTTGTTGCTCATGACTGCGTACCCCCAGGCTGTTCCGAAGCGCCCGCCGACGAGGCTGCGCCGCGTTCGGCGATCTCGTGGGCGGCTTGAAGATAGCCGATCGCACCGCGCGAACCGGCGTCATACGTCATGACTGTCTGGCCGAATCCGGGTGCCTCGGAAACGCGCACGTTGCGGGGGATCACCGGGTTGAGGACCAGCTCGCCGAAATGCGCCCGAACCTCGTCGGCGACCTGATCAGCCAGACGCGTCCGGCTGTCGTACATGGTGAGGAGCACGGTCGTGACAGTGAGCGCGGGGTTCAAATGGGACTTGACCAACTCGACCGTGTTGAGCAACTGGGCCAAGCCCTCAAGCGCGTAGTACTCGCACTGGATCGGAATGAGCATCTCCCGACCCGCCACCAGGGCGTTCAGCGTCAGCAATCCCAGGGACGGCGGGCAGTCGATGAAGATGTAGTCGAAACTGCCGTCGTGGTCGAGGAAGGTGTTCAGCGCCCGCTGCAAGCGGTACTCGCGGGCGACCTGGGACGTGAGCTCGATATCCGCGCCGGCTAGGTCCAGGGTTGCGGGGACGCAGAGCAGGTTCGGCGTGAAGTCGACAGGGGTAGCGACGTCCGCGATCGCCTGCCCACCGAGCAGGACGTCATAGATCGAGGGCCGGCCGACCGTGTGCTCCACGCCGAGGGCCGTGCTCGCGTTGCCTTGCGGATCCAAATCGATGACGAGCACCCGCAGGCCGTGGAGCGCGAGCGCGGCGGCGAGGTTGACCGCCGTGGTTGTCTTGCCGACACCACCTTTTTGATTGGCTACGGTCAGAACGCGAGTCGCTGGGGGAGCCGGCCAGCTCTCTTGGCGCACATTGAGGACATGCACAGCCTGCGCGGCCTCGCGTGCGATGGGGGTGTCGAACTCTGTTTCACGTGAAACATCACCCTGGGTGTCCACAGCCTGGTCGTCGTCGCCGCTTGTTTCACGTGAAACATCCTCTGCCGCTACTTCGCTCACCGGGACCGCGTCTGGATCGTGCGGCGGCGATGCCTGCGGCTCAGTCATGCCCGTCCCTTCACGCGAACAACGATTACCACCGTGGTTGGCTCGGGCCAATCACCCGCGCCGATGACTTGGATTTTGGGTTGAGACCCACCAAGGCGACGCACAGCGGCTGCATGTTCTCTGATCTCGGATTCCGCTGCGGCCCCCTTCATGGCAACCAATGTGCCGGCGGGTCGAAGCAGTGGAAGGCACCATCTCACCAATCGGTCCAATGGCGCTACTGCCCGTGCGGTAACCCACGAAGATTCGCCGATTTCAGCCCGTACCGAGGCATCTTCGGCTCGGCCACGAACCACCCGCACCCGTTGCTCCAGACCGAGCTCAGCGACTGCCTCGTGCAGAAAATCAATCCGTCTCTGCAGGCTCTCCACCAGATCTACGCGCAGATCCGGTCGTCGGATCGCCATTGCGAGCCCGGGTAGTCCGGCACCTGACCCCACGTCGACCACCCTGGCGCCGGCGGGAAACAGGTCGGTCGCTAGGGCGCAATTGACCAGGTGCCGCTCCCATAGCCGCTCCGCCTCACGCGGGCCGATCAAGCCCCGCTCGACGCCAGCCGTCGCCAGCAACTCGCCGAAACGCGCCGCCAGCTCGATCCGGTCCCCGAACAGGTCGCGGGCTCCAGCCGGTGCCTCGCCGGCGACGCTCATGGGCGCGGCGCGACGGTCAGTTGTCCGGCAGGATGACGACCCGACGGTTGGGCTCCTCGCCCTCACTCTCGCTGACGACGCCGTCGATGGCAGCCACTGCATCGTGGACCACCTTGCGCTCAAACGGATTCATCGACGACATCCGAGCAGGTTCGCCGGACTCAAGTACCTGCTGGGCAGTCTCGGTCGCTAGCGTCACCAGCTGCGCACGGCGAGCTGCGCGGTGGCCGCTGATATCGAGCATCAGTCGGCTTCGCGCGCCGGTCTTCTGCTGAACGGCTAGCCGGGTCAACTCCTGGAGAGCGTCCAGCGTCTCGCCACGGCCCCCGATGAGCGGAGCCAGATCACCACCGACGATCGCCACCACCGCGCGGTCGTTCTCAACGTCGAGGTCGATGTCTCCGTCGTAGTCGACGATGTCCAAGAAACGCTCGAGATAGTCAGCAGCGATATCACCCTCTTGGACGAGCAAAGCGTTGTCGTCTTCGGCGCCTTCGTCCGCCTCAGGTTCTTCGGCGTCGTTGCGGACCTCGGTCTCAGTCACGGTGTCGTCCTCTCGTGGTGGCTCATGGTGGGACACAGCCGGCGATGTGCCTGGCTAGCGTCGCTTCTTGGCTTGGGTGGGTTTCTTTGCAGGAGGTCGGTTCCCGCCTGGACGGTTCGGTCGCTGACCGGGCCGCGGCGTGCTCGATCGCGGTGGCGGCGGCGCGTCGTCACCACCGTCTGTCCCCGCATCATCAGCCACCGCTGTGGCCGTCGGTGCCGATCCCTTGGCTGGTCGCACCGGCCGTTGGCCTGGCTTCGGCGCGAGCGTCTTACCCAGTTCGCCCACCACCGGCGCGTCTTTTGGGGTGTGTGGGTGGAACTCGTTGATGTACAGCTGCTGCAGCAGGGTCCAGACGTTGCTGGTGAACCAGTAGATCAGGACACCCAGCGGGAAGATGATTCCGGAGAAAAGCACCGAAATCGGGATGAAGTACAACATCAGCTTCTGGACGGTCGCCGCAGTACCGGTCGGCGTGGTGACCGCGCGTTTCATCGACAGACGCTGCGTCATGTACGTCGCGACCGCGCTGACGATCACCAGCACGATCGTGACCGCGCGTGTTGAGCCCGCGTGGCCGCCCAACTGGATGATCTTCTCGGTCGAGTCGTGCAGCGATGCGGCCAACGGCGCATCGAACAGCTTGGCCTTCGCAGCGCTCAGCGTCTCAGCCGGCGTAAAGCTGTACAGCGACAGGTGAGAGTCGCCCAACGGTCGGTTCACGGAGTTCGACAGATGGCGCAACACGTGGAACAGACCGATGAAGATCGGGATCTGCAAGAACATCGGCAGGCACCCGGCCAGCGGGTTGAAGCCCTCGTCCTGCTGGAGCTTCATCATCTGCCGATTCAGCTCGGCCCGGTCGTTCTTGTACTTCTCGCGCAGCGCCGTGATCTTGGGCTGCATCTCCTGCATGTGCCGCATGTAGTGCACCTGCTTGATGAACATGCGGAACATCAGCAGGCGCGCGGTAATGACGAGGAAGACGATCGACAAGGTCCAGTTGATCCCGCCGTCCTTGTCCAGACCGATCAGCGAAAACAGGTGGTGCCACTGCAACAGCACCCAGGAAACGGCGGTGTACAGCCAGTTGAACACGTCAGCAGTCTCCTAGGCGGCGGTGTGCACGGGCTGGGGAGCGGGAGCACCGCTACCTGCCCGGGCAACGTTCGACGGAACGGGGTCGTGCCCGCCCTTGTGGAATGGATGACACCTAAACAGACGTCGGACGGCCATCCAGCCGCCGCGGAACAATCCGAAACGTTCGATCGCTTCCAGCGCGTACGCGCTGCAGGTTGGCGTGTAGCGGCAGGTCGGCGGACGTAGCGGCGAGACCGCGTCCCGGTAGACGGTGATTGCCCTCATGGCGAGCCGAGCGGCGGCGCTCATCGGGCGGCCACCAGCCGCTGCAACGCGGCTTCGAGATCGGTGCCGAGCTGAGCCGAGGTCGAGTCGGCAGCGCCGGCCAGCGCCCGCACCACCGTGCCGCTCCCGCCGGGTAGCACCGCAAGGCGCTGCGCCACCTGGGCACGGAGCCGTCGGCTCACCTGGTGCCGGACGACGCTGCCGCCGACCGGCTTACCCACGACGAAACCGACCAGCGGCGCCGATCCTGGGGACAGCTGATCGAGATGGTGCACAACGACGGCGCCACGCCGAGCACGCTCACCGCTGCGAATGACGGTGGCGAAGTCGGTCGATCGGCGCATCCGGTTCACGGACGGCAACACGACACGCGTGTCGACTCAGGCCGAGAGTTCGCTGCGGCCCTTACGGCGGCGCGCCGAGATGATGGCGCGACCCGCGCGCGTCCGCATACGCAGTCGGAAGCCGTGGGTCTTGGCCCGACGGCGGTTGTTCGGCTGGTACGTGCGCTTGCTCACGGTCGCTCCAAGGCTTGATCAAAGCTGTCGAAAGAGAATGAACTACGCCGGGTGGCCGAGGTGTCCGGCCTGGAGCCCGAGGCAGTACATCGACGGGTGGTGGCGCATTCAGGTCGCGATGCGCCGTTCCCATAGACCCCACAACGGTACGGATTCAGGCCGCTCTCGGTCAAACCGGTCGCATGCGAATCGTCCAACCTAGGGCAGCAAATCTCTACTTCCGTGCCGACACGCCGTTGCCTATTGTCGCGGCCCGCACGCGCTGTTAGGTTCGCGCACCGTGTCCACCTCGTCGAGGTGAGTCACCGGGGGACTCCACCCAGGGTGGAGGCTGCATACACAGTCTGTGGACAAGTCTGTGGATTTCGCGGCACCACGTTCGTGAGAGGGTGGCGGCACCCGCCCGCGCAGAACGATGAACAGACCTGGAGTGGACCTACACGTGGACGATCGAACCGACCTCGTCGACGTGTGGAACCGGGCCAAAGTTCGTTTCGATGACGATGACACGATCCGTCCGCAACAAAAGGCCTGGATCAACCTGACCCGCCCATTGGGCCTGGTCGAGGACACCGCGCTACTCGCCGCCCCGACCGATTTCGCCAAGGAATACCTCGAAACCCGGCTCCTGCCGATGATTGCCGCTGCCCTCTCCGAAGAGCTCGGCCGAGACATCCGGGTGGCAGTCACCGTGCAGACCGCGGACGAGCAAGGTGGCGCGGATGCTGCGGCTGGGGCGGATGCGGCTGATGCGGCAGGCGATGACCTCGACCCGTTCGAGGACGACGAGGAATGGGACGTCCCGGCCCAACCGGTGCGCTATGGCAACCGGGTCCCGTCCATGTCCGACCGTGACTCGAGGCTCAACCCGAAGTACACGTTCGACACCTTCGTCATCGGGTCGAGCAACCGCTTCACCCACGCAGCCGCTGTCGCGGTGGCCGAGGCGCCGGCCAAGGCCTACAACCCGCTGTTCGTCTACGGCGATTCGGGGCTGGGTAAGACTCACCTGCTGCACGCAATCGGGCACTACGCCCAGCGCCTGCTGCCGGGCCTGCGCACCCGATACGTGTCCAGCGAAGAGTTCACCAACGACTTCATCAACAGCGTCCGCGACGACAAAATGCAGGCCTTCCAGGCCCGCTACCGCTCGGTCGACCTGCTTCTGATCGACGACATCCAGTTCCTGGAACGGGCAGAACGGACTCAGGAAGAGTTCTTCCACACGTTCAACACGCTGCACAACGCCAACAAGCAGATCGTCATCAGCTCCGACAAGTCGCCGCGCCAGCTGTCGTCCCTCGAAGACCGGCTCCGCACCCGTTTCGAATGGGGCCTGATCAGCGACGTCCAGGCACCCGACCTCGAAACCCGGATCGCGATTCTGCGCAAGAAGGCCGCCCAGGAAGGCATGAACCCGCCGCCGGACGTCCTCGAGTTCATCGCCTCCAAGATTCAGAGCAACATCCGCGAACTCGAGGGTGCACTGATCCGGGTCACCGCCTTCGCCAGCCTGAACCGCCAGGCCGTCGACATGATGCTCACCGAGACGGTGCTCAAGGACCTGATCGGCGAATCGGACGCGCCCGAGATCAGCGCCGCCACCATCATGATCGTCACCGCGGAGTACTTCGCGGTCTCGGTCGACGATCTGACCGGCAGTTCGCGCAGCCGCGTCCTGGTGAGTGCCCGGCAGATGGCGATGTACCTGTGCCGCGAGCTCACCGACCTGTCGTTGCCCAAGATCGGCGAGAAGTTCGGCAACCGCGACCACACCACGGTCATGCACGCGGACCGCAAGATTCGCACGCAGATGGCGGAAAAGTTGACCGTCTACAACCAGATCGCCGAGCTCACCAGCCGTATCAAGGTGCGGGCGCGCACGTGACGTCGAGTTCTCCCGAGCCGTGGACAGCGCTGTGGACAGCGAGCCAGGCCTTGTGGATGACGAAGAACATCCCTGGGGAATCCACCGTTCGAGGCGACACCAGTGGATAACACCACGGGCATCGTCCACAGGACTGTCGGCCGGAAACGCTAGCCTGCAGCGGGTTATCCCCACCGTCCACAGCCGCGAAGACGACAGACGAAACATCAGATCTAGGAATGACAAACCTCAAGAGCACTCACGGTTCACACACTGGGGATAGCCGGCCCTGGTCAGTCCCAAGGCGAACAGCACAGATGGAGGCAGGATGAAGTTCCGGGTCGAGCGCGACGCGCTGGCCGATGCCGTCGCATGGGCCGCCCGCAGCCTGTCCACCCGTCCGACCATGCCGGTGCTTGCCGGCCTGATGCTGTCGGTCGATGGTGACCAGCTGTCGCTGTCCGGGTTCGATCTAGAGGCATCGACCGAGGTCGATCTGCCGATCAGCGGGGGCTCGTCGGGTCAATCGCTGGTCTCGGGCCGCCTGCTGGCCGAGATCACCCGCGCCTTGCCGCCACACCCGGTCGACGTGGCCGTGGACGGTTCACGGCTGACGATCGCATGTGGTTCAGCCCGATTTACCTTGCCGACGATGCCGGTCGAGGACTACCCGAAGCTGCCCGTCATGCCGACGACGGCCGGCACTGTCGACAGCGGCGAGTTCGCTACCGCTGTGGGTCAGGTCGCCATTGCCGCCGGCCGCGATGACACCCTGCCGATGCTGACCGGCGTACGTCTCGAGATCGACGGCGATCGGCTCACCCTTGCGGCCACTGACCGCTACCGACTGGCTGTGCGTGAACTCGGCTGGCGGCCGGAGTCGACGGACGCAGCGTCGGCGCAGGTGCTCGTCCCAGCGCGCACGTTGGCCGATGCAGCCAAGAGCCTGTCGCACAGCGAGACGATGACGCTCGCCTTGTCGTCCGGTGCCGGAGGCGGCGAAGGCATCATCGGCTTCATCGGAACGACGTCTGGACGTGCCAGCCGAGCCACCACCAGGCTGCTCGATGCCACGTTCCCGGCCTATCGCTCGTTGCTCCCGTCCGAGTACTCCTCGACGGCTGAAGTGTCCGTGCAGACGCTCACCGAGGCGGTGCGCCGGGTAGCACTGGTCGCCGACCGGAACGCCCCGGTCCGGCTCGAGTTCTCCGAAGGCGGCGTCGCGCTCACCGCTGGCGGCGACGACGAGGGACGAGCCGAAGAAAACCTCGAGGTCACCTTCGAGGGTGAAGCGATCACCACGGCGTTCAACCCACAGTTCCTACTCGACGGGTTGGGCGCGCTGACGACGGCAACCGCGCGGCTGCAATTCACCTCGGCGAACAAGCCGGTGGTGCTTCGCCCGGACGGCTCGGACGCGTCGGACTACACGTACCTGATCATGCCGGTCCGCTTGCCCGGCTGACGGTCGGCCCGATGTACGTCCGGCACCTGGCGGTCAGCGATTTCCGTAGTTGGAACAACGCTGACGTCGCGATGGAGCCTGGCGCTTCCGTGTTCGTCGGTGCCAACGGTCAGGGCAAGACGAACCTCGTCGAGGCTCTCGGTTACCTGTCCACGCTCGGCAGCCATCGGGTACCGACGGATGCACCGCTGATCAGGGCTGGTGCCGAACGAGCGGTCATCCAGGCCGCGGTGGTCGCTGACGGACGCGAACTGCGCGTCGAGATCGAACTGACGCTGGGACGTGCGAACCGGGCAAAGCTCAACGGCGCGCCGGTGACGCGGCCGCGCGACATCCTCGGTGCGGTGCGGACCGTGCTGTTCGCGCCGGAGGACCTGGCCATCGTCCGTGGTGACCCGGGTGAACGCCGCCGATTCCTCGACGACCTGGCGGTGGCTCGCGCCCCACGGATGGCCGGTGTCCGGGCCGACTACGACCGGGTGCTCAAGCAGCGTGCCGCGTTGCTGAAGTCCGCGGGCGCGGCCCGGCGCGGCGGTAACGCGGATCTGCGCACGCTTGACGTCTGGGACGGTCATCTCGCCGAGCATGGTGCCGCGCTGCTGGCAGCCCGGCTCGACGCGGTGCGTGGTCTACGTCCGCACGCGGTTGCCGCCTACGCGAACGTGGCGCCGGCGAGTGTGGAGCTGACGCTGCGCTACACCAGTGCGCTGTCCGAGGCGTTACCCCAGCTCGCGACCGACGACATACCCGAGACGTCGGTGATCGAGGCGGCGTTGCTTGCACAGATCGCCACCATGCGTAGCGCCGAGCTCGAGCGTGGAGTCAACCTCGTCGGGCCACATCGCGACGATCTCGAGCTCGGACTGGGTGAGCTACCCGTTCGCGGTTACGCGAGCCATGGCGAATCGTGGTCGGCAGCTTTGGCGTTGCGGCTCGGCTCGTACGAGTTGCTGCGCGGTGAGTTTCCGCGTGAGGCTGAACCCATCTTGATTCTCGACGATGTCTTCGCCGAACTCGACGCCGATCGGCGCGAGCAGCTCGCCCTCGTCGCATCGAAGGCTGAGCAGGCGGTCGTGACCGCGGCTGTTGCCAGCGACGTGCCGGAGCCGTTGCATGGGGCCCGATTCGACGTGCATGACGGGACGATCCGCCGTGTCAGATGAGCCGAATGTGTTAGATCCAGGTGAGCCGGACTATCCACAGGAACAGGACGCATCGGCCGCGAATGTGACAGACCCCGCTCCGCTGTCCACAGCAAGCGGTGGAAAACCTGGTCCAACTGTGGACGGTGATTTGACATCGCTCAATTCGGACAAGACCGATGTCCCACAACGAGACCGCCGAACCGGAGACCTCGTCCGTGACACGCTGGCAGACGCGCAACGCGTCGCGCGCGGAACCACTCGTCGGCTTCGCCGATCGCCACGGCGAGCGTCGAAGCCCCAAAAAGGTGGTGGCTACACGGGTGCCGGCCCCGATGACGGCGACCCGCAGCCGATCGGCGGGCTGCTCGCCGAGTATGTCGCCGATCGCGGGTGGGAACGTCCGCTCGCCGAGGCGCGAGTGTTCGCCGACTGGGCTGGTTTGGTGGGAAGCGACGTTGCGGCGCATTGCTCGCCCGCCTCATTGACCGGCGGCGAACTGAAAGTGACCGCGGAATCCACAGCTTGGGCCACCCAGTTGCGGCTGCTGTCCGGAACGTTGTTGGCTCGTCTCGCCGCGGAATTGGGTCCGGACGTCGTGCAGCGTCTGCACATCACCGGTCCTACTGGGCCGAGCTGGAGCCACGGCGGTTTCTCGGTGCGCGGGTCTCGGGGCCCCCGCGACACATACGGCTGATCGGCCGCTGAAGGATCGTCAAAACCGCATTGTGTGGGACTCCGCTACAGGAGGGGTCAATCCGCTCTACGGCGAAATTAGACGGCGCGGTGGCCCCATCGCACCGTTCGGATCGGCTAGACTTGACGAAGATACAAGGGGTTGGCGGGTCTTCAGCAGTAGAGACGCCATAACGCGCGTCCCAGAAGGCTCGTCCGCCCCACGTTCGTGTCTGAAACCCCGAAAGCCCGACCAGGAAGAGGTTCGCGCCTGTGGCAAGCAGTGCCGCCGCCAAGAACGAGTACACCGGCAAGTCGATCACAGTTCTGGAAGGGCTCGAGGCGGTTCGTAAGCGCCCGGGCATGTACATCGGCTCCACGTCGGAGCGCGGATTGCACCACCTGGTCTGGGAGGTCGTCGACAACTCGGTCGACGAGGCGCTGGCCGGCCACGCCGACCACATCGAGGTCACCCTGCTGGCCGATGGTGGCGTGCGCGTCTCAGACAACGGCCGCGGAATGCCGGTCGACATGCACCCGACCCAGAAGAAGCCGACCGTCGAGGTCATCCTCACCGTCCTGCACGCCGGCGGAAAGTTCGACAGCCAGGCGTACGCGGTGTCCGGCGGTTTGCACGGTGTCGGTGTTTCTGTGGTGAACGCGCTGTCCAGCCGGCTCGAGGTCGACATCAACCGTGACGGCTACAACTGGACGCAGCCGTATGTGAACCAGCGGCCCGCCGCCCCGCTCGTCAAGGGTGAGAAGACGAAGAAGACCGGCACCACCGTCACGTTCTGGGCGGACGACTCGATCTTCGAGACGACCACCTATTCGTTCGAGACGATCAGCCGTCGGCTGCAGGAGATGGCGTTCCTCAACAAGGGCCTGACCATCGCGTTGCGCGACGAGCGGCCCGATCACGTCGTCGACGAGAACGACGAGCCGGTCGTTGCCAAGACCAAGCCGAAGCTGAAGGAAGTCGTCTACCACTACGCCGGTGGCATTGCAGACTTCGTCTCGCACCTGAACGCCACGAAGGACCCGGTCGGCAAGAAACCCATCTACTTCACCGACGAAGACGTGCCGAACCGCATGTCGGTCGAGATCGCGATGCAGTGGAACGCGACCTACGCCGAGAGCGTCTACACGTTCGCGAACACGATCAACACGCAAGAGGGCGGCACGCACGAAGAGGGATTCCGCGCGGCGCTGACCAACGTGGTCAATCGGTGGGCGATCGACAAGAAGGTCATCAAGGACACCGTCGACGAGCGCTTCAAGGGCGACGACATTCGCGAAGGCCTCGCCGCGATCATCCACATCAAGCTCGGCGAGCCGCAGTTCGAGGGCCAGACCAAGGCCAAGCTCGGCAACTCGGCGGCGAAGACGTTCGTGCAGCAGGTGTGCAACGAGAAGCTGACGATGTGGTTCGACGCAAACCCCGGCGAGGCGAAGACCGTCGTCAACAAGATTGCGCAAGCAGCTCGTGCGCGTAAGGCGGCGCAGCAGGCTCGCAAGCTTGCCCGCAAGAACGCGCTCGACACGATGGGCATGCCGGGCAAGTTGTCCGACTGTCGCTCCACCGATCCCGAGGTCAGCGAGCTCTACATCGTCGAGGGCGACTCGGCCGGAGGATCGGCAAAGTCGTGCCGCGACTCGATGTTCCAAGCGATCCTTCCGATCCGCGGCAAGATCATCAACGTCGAGAAGGCGCGCATCGACCGCGTCCTCAAGAACAACGAAGTGCAATCACTCATCACGGCGATGGGTACCGGCATCCACGACGACTTCGACATCAGCAAGTTGCGCTATCACAAGATCGTGCTGATGGCCGACGCCGACGTCGACGGTCAGCACATCACCACGCTGCTGCTCACGCTGCTGTTCCGGTTCATGCGTCCGCTCATCGAACACGGGCACGTCTACCTCGCAGCGCCGCCGCTCTACAAGATCAAGTGGTCGAAGGGTGAGCCTGGCTACGCGTACTCCGACAAGGAACGCGACGGCATGATCAAGGTCGGGCAGGAAGCCGGCCGCAAGCTCGCCCGCGAAGATGCACTGCAGCGCTACAAGGGTCTCGGCGAGATGAACGCCAAGGAGTTGTGGGAGACCACGATGGATCCCGCGCACCGCATCCTGCGCCAGATCACGTTGGACGACGCGGCGACGGCTGATGAGCTGTTCTCCGTGCTCATGGGAGAGGACGTCGAGGCGCGTCGGTCGTTCATCATCCGCAATGCAAAAGACGTCCGCTTCCTCGACATCTGAGATTCGCAATGCGATTCGGTAGCCAGAGCAACCAATCCGTATTGATGTTCGCGCGCGAACGCGCTGGAAAGGCCATTGATGACTGACACCACTGATACGACGGGCTTCGATCGGGTTGAGCCGGTTGACATTCAGAGTGAGATGCAGCGGTCGTATATCGACTACGCGATGTCGGTCATCGTCGGGCGGGCGTTGCCGGATGTGCGCGACGGGTTGAAGCCGGTGCACCGCAAGATCCTCTACGGCATGTATGACTCGGGGTTCCGGCCGGACCGCAACTACGTGAAGTGTGGACGTGTTGTCGGCGACGTGATGGGCAACTATCACCCGCACGGTGACACCGCGCTGTACGACGCGTTGGTGCGCATGGCGCAGACCTGGTCGCTGCGCTACCCGATGATCGATCCGCAGGGCAACTTCGGTTCTCCGGGCAATGACCCCGCTGCGGCGTACCGCTACACCGAGTGCCGACTGCAGCCGCTGGCCATGGAGATGCTGCGGGACATCGACAAGGAAACCGTCGACTTCATCCCGAACTACGCCGGCAACACCGTCGAGCCGGTCATCTTGCCGGCGCGCATCCCGAACCTGCTCGTCAACGGATCCGAGGGCATCGCCGTCGGCATGGCCACGCGCATCCCTCCGCACAACCTGCGCGAGGTTGCCTCGGCGGTGACGTGGGCTCTCGATCATCCCGATGCGACCGACGAAGAGTTGCTCGAGGAAGTGCTGAAGCTGGTGCCCGGTCCGGACTTCCCGACCAAGGCGCTGATCGTCGGTCGCGATGGGATCGATGAGGCGTATCGCACCGGTCGTGGCTCCATCCGGATGCGTGCCGTCGTCGCCGTCGAGGAGGACGTGAAGGGGCGCACCATCCTCGTCGTCACCGAACTGCCGTACCAGGTGAACCCGGACAACCTCGTCGAGTCGATGGCGGTGCTTGCCAAGGAGGGCAAGGTCGCCGGCATCGCCGACATCAACGACGAGTCGTCCGATCGCATCGGCATGCGCATCGTCGTCACGCTCAAGCGTGACGCCGTAGCGAAGGTCGTGCTGAACAACCTGTTCAAGCACACCCAACTGCAGACGACGTTCGGCGCGAACATGCTCGCCATCGTCGACGGCGTTCCGCGCACACTCCGCCTGGACCAGTTCATCTCGCACTACGTCGATCACCAGATCGAGGTCATCGTCCGGCGCACGCAGTACCTGTTGCGCCAGGCCGAGGAACGTGCGCACATCCTGCGTGCACTGCTCAAGGCGCTCGACCAGCTCGACGCCGTCATCGCGTTGATCCGTAACTCGCCGTCCGCCGACGAAGCACGCACCGGCCTGATGGAGCTGCTCGAGATCGACGACGTGCAGGCCACCGCGATCCTCGACCTGCAGCTGCGTCGACTCGCTGCACTCGAGCGACAGAAGATCATGGACGAGGCGGCCGAGATCGAGAAGACGATCAAGGACCTCAACGACATCTTGAAGAAGCCGGGCCGGCAACGGTCGATCATCAGCGATGAGATGAACGGCATCGTCGAGAAGTACGGCGACGAGCGGCGCACCAAGCTCATCCCGTACGACGGTGACGTCTCGATGGAAGACCTCATCGCCGACGAAGACGTCGTAGTGACGATCACGCGCACCGGTTACGCGAAGCGCACCAAGACCGACCTGTACCGCGCGCAACGTCGTGGCGGCAAGGGCGTGCAGGGCGCCGCGCTGAAGCAGGACGACATCGTCGAGCACTTCTTCGTCACGTCCACGCACGACTGGATCCTGTTCTTCACGAACAAGGGCCGCGTCTACCGCACGAAGGCTTACGACCTGCCCGAGGCGAACCGCAACGCGCGCGGCCAGCACGTGGCGAACCTGCTCGCCTTCCAGCCCGACGAGTCGATCGCCGACGTCATCACGTTGAAGAACTACGAGCAGGCGCCCTACCTGGTGCTGGCCACCAAGCACGGCCTGGTGAAGAAGACGAAGCTGACCGACTTCGACTCGAACCGCACTGGCGGTGTCATCGCCATCAACCTGCGTGACGACGACGAGCTCATCGACGCGGCGCTGCTGTCGGCTGACGACGACCTGCTGCTGGTCAGCCGGCGCGCCATGTCGATCCGGTTCCACGCCAACGACGACCAGTTGCGCCCGATGGGCCGGGCCACCTCGGGTGTGTTCGGCATGAGATTCAACGAGGGCGACGAGCTGCTCGCGATGCAGGTCATCAAGGACGACGAGACCGAAATCTTGGTGGCCACTGAGGGCGGGTACGCGAAGCGGACCAAGGTCGATGAGTATCCGGTCCAGGGCCGAGGCGGTAAGGGTGTCCTCACGGCGCGTATCGTCTCCACCCGAGGCGGGCTCGTGGGTGCCGTAGCCGTTGGCCCGCAGGACGAGATTTACGCGATCACGTCCGACGGTGTGGTCATTCGGACGAGCGCGTCAGGCGTCCGCAGGGCACAACGGCAGACGATGGGGGTACGCCTCATGAATCTGCCGGAGGGCGTCCTCGTTGTCGCGGTCGCTCGAAACGCGGACGAGCCGGACGAGTGATCCAATAGCGCGATGGAGTGTCGATGAGTCAGCCGCCAGCGGGCGGAGCTTCGGCGGGTGCACCAGCATCCAGCACGGACTTCGGTGCCACGACGGTCTCCGGCACGCCCTCGTCCAAGCGCAAGGACGGTAAGGCGACGCACGCAACCGGCCGCGCGGCGACGGTCGCGAACAACGCGGCTGCAGCGGCAGCGCCGCCGAAAACTCGCCCACCCCTGGTAACCGGCAGCGCTGCCTGGGCGCCGCCTGGCACACAAACGGTTCCACAGCCGGCGCCGGCACCTCAGCCAGCCGCGCCGCACGTGCCGCCGCACGCACCCAGCCCCGGACCGGTGGGATCGGCGGGTGCACCGGCGGCAGCGAAGACAACCGCCCGTCCACCGCAGGCACGCGGTCCGCGCCGGGCTCAGTTGCAGTTGCGGCACATCAATCCGGTGACCGTGCTGAAGTTCTCGTGCGTGCTGGCCGTCGCGTTGTTCTTCGTGTGGCTGATCGTGGTCGGCGTGCTGTACGGCGTGCTCGACGCGTCCGGCGTCGTCGGCAAGGTGAACGACACGGTCACGACCATCAACGGCTCAGGCTCGAAGCGTCCCATCACTGCAGGTGTTGTGTTCGGCGGAGCGGCGATCGTCGGCGTCATCAACGTGGTGTTGTTCATCGCCCTGTCGACGGTGGGTGCACTCGTCTACAACCTGTGCGCGGACCTGGTCGGTGGCATCGAGCTGACCCTCTCGGAGCGTTAGCCGGAACGATTTTGGAGCGTGCGGCTGCCCCCGGGTAGGCTCACTCTTCGCGTTTGCGGGCCTGTAGCTCAGACGGTTAGAGCGCATCCCTGATAAGGATGAGGCCGGAGGTTCAAGTCCTCCCAGGCCCACAGGTGATTGAGGTGAGTGCGACGAGAGCTCGCTCTCGTCGCTGAGCCGATTGAACCTGTCGATCCCCGAAGGGGAACACGAAACATTCGCTTCAACCGAGTGGGTGCTCGCATGAAGAAACCGTTTTTGCTGGTCGCAGCCATCGCCGGCGCGGTGATCGCAACGCTTAAGCGGAAGCGCGCCCAGTCCGACGCGGCGCTCTGGCGCGAGGCAACGTCAGACTCGTCGCGCTGAACCAAGTTCATACCCCTGCGGGGACGTAGCTCAATTGGCAGAGCACCGCCTTTGCAAGGCGGGGGTTAGGGGTTCGATTCCCCTCGTCTCCACTTCATTCGCGTCACCTATGTCGGGTTTGCCCGGCCGACCCGTATGCACTGCGCTTGAGCTTGCCCCGTCCAGTTGCTGATCTTGGGTGGCGCTGTTACGTTCCGCGCAGGTGCGAACTCGGCATAGAGCCGTGCTCGTGGGGATTTTGGCGTCATCTGGGGGAGGATTCGCATGTCGAATCGGCGCAAGGTCAACAAGCGTGGTTTGGGTCGTGCCGGTAAGGCGACGATCGCGGCGACCACGGGTCTGGGCATCCTCGGTTCGTCCCTCTTCGTGGGTGCGTCCGAAGCCGACGCCGCCACCATTTACGCGTGTTACAACAAGAACAACGGCTATCTCCGCATCATCCCCAACGTCTTCTTCCCGCACTGCAATGCAGCCGAGAACCTGATCAGCTGGGACACGCAGGGTCCAACCGGTCCGACGGGTGCCACGGGTGCCACTGGCGCGACGGGTGCGACCGGCGCCACCGGCGCCACCGGTGCGACGGGTGCCACCGGCCCGCTTGGCCCGACCGGACCGACCGGACCGACGGGTGCGACCGGTGCCACCGGTTCAACTGGTGCCACCGGTGCCACGGGTGCCACGGGTGCCACGGGTGCCACGGGTGCCACGGGTGCCACGGGTGCGACGGGCGCAACCGGTGCGACGGGCGCAACTGGAGGCACGGGCTCGCAAGGTCCGACCGGCGCAACTGGCGCAACCGGTGCCACCGGCGCGACGGGTGCAACGGGTGACACTGGTCCGCTTGGCCCGACCGGTCCTACAGGCCCGACCGGCGCCACTGGCGCGACGGGTGCCACCGGCGCTACCGGCGGAACGGGTGCCACGGGTGCCACCGGCGCGACTGGCGGAACTGGCGCGACGGGTGCCACGGGTGACACGGGAGCCACCGGTGCCACGGGAGCCACCGGTGCCACTGGCGGAACCGGCGCGACGGGTGACACCGGCGCAACCGGTGCCACCGGCGCGACGGGTGCAACGGGCGACACTGGTCCGCAGGGTCCGACCGGTCCGACCGGAGCAACGGGTGCAACCGGAGCCACGGGTGCGACCGGCGAGACTGGCCCGATCGGCCCGACCGGCCCGACCGGTGCCACGGGCGCGACGGGTGCGACTGGCGACACGGGTGCGACTGGCGACACGGGTGCCACCGGCGCGACTGGCGGAACGGGTGCCACGGGCGCGACCGGCGCTACGGGCGACACGGGTGCAACCGGAGCCACTGGCGCGACGGGTGCGACCGGCGCTACGGGCGACACAGGTGCAACCGGAGCCACCGGCGCGACCGGAGCAACGGGCGACACAGGTGCAACCGGAGCCACCGGCGCGACCGGAGCAACGGGCGACACAGGTGCAACCGGAGCCACCGGCGCGACCGGAGCAACGGGCGACACAGGTGCAACCGGAGCCACCGGCGCGACCGGAGCAACGGGCGACACAGGTGCAACCGGAGCCACCGGCGCGACCGGAGCAACGGGCGACACGGGTGCTACCGGAGCAACTGGTGCACAGGGTCCGACCGGACCGACTGGTGCGACGGGTGCCACCGGAGCGACGGGCGCTACCGGCGAAACTGGTCCGATCGGTCCCACGGGTCCCACGGGACCGACTGGTGCGACGGGCGCCACGGGCGCCACGGGCGCGACCGGAGCCACTGGCGCGACGGGCGACACGGGTGCCACCGGAGCGACCGGCGCTACCGGCGCGACGGGCGACACGGGTGCCACCGGCGCAACTGGAGCCACCGGCGCAACTGGAGCCACTGGCGCGACGGGCGACACCGGAGCTACCGGCGCAACTGGAGCTACGGGCGACACCGGCGCAACGGGTGCTACCGGCTCACAGGGTCCAACCGGACCGACTGGTGCTACGGGTGCCACCGGCGCGACGGGCGCTACCGGCGAGACTGGTCCGATCGGTCCCACTGGTCCTACTGGCCCGACCGGCGCAACTGGTGCCACGGGCGCGACTGGTGACACCGGAGCGACGGGTGCCACCGGCGCGACTGGTGCCACTGGTTCTACCGGAGCCACTGGGGCGACCGGCGATACCGGCGCAACAGGTGCCACCGGCGACACGGGTGCCACCGGCGCGACCGGCGCAACTGGAGCGACGGGTGACACCGGCGCAACTGGAGCTACCGGCGCGACGGGCGACACGGGTGCCACGGGCGCGACCGGAGCTACTGGCTCGCAGGGCCCGACCGGTCCGACCGGGGCAACGGGTAACACCGGAGCCACGGGTGCGACCGGCGCCACCGGCCCGATCGGCCCGACCGGGGCTACCGGCGCCACGGGTGCCACCGGCGCCACCGGCGCGACGGGTGTCAGCGGCGCACAGGGTCCGACTGGTGCTACCGGCGCTACCGGTGCCACGGGCGCGACCGGTGCAACCGGTGCCACCGGCAACACTGGCCCGCTGGGCCCGACCGGTCCTACGGGACCGACCGGCGCAACGGGTGCCACCGGCGCGACGGGTGCAACCGGTAACACCGGTGGTCAGGGTCCGACCGGCCCGACCGGTGCCACGGGTGCAACAGGTGCCACTGGCGCGACCGGAGCCACCGGCGCAACGGGTCCCGCCGGTACTCTCGGCACGCCTGGGGCATCCGGTGCGGCCGCAGTCTGCACACCGTCGGGCAGCCCCGGCAGCTACAACACCAATACGTGCACCGGCGTATCGGTAACCCTTAGCGGTAGCACGCGCTACCTCGTTATTGTCACCGCGAACATCGCCACAAGCTCTGGTGTAAACGCATGGCAGAGCTACGCGGTAAGCGGCGGTGGTCTTGGAAGCGTCGCAGCAGTGGACACAACTGCCGTTGAGGCTACGGGGACGAGCATCCAGGCGAGCACGCAAAGTCTCGTCACGGCGTTGTCGACGGCGAGCATTACGTTCACGCTGCAGCAGAAGTACAGCTCCAATAACCCGACCTTCTCGAACAGGTCGATCACGGTGATCCCGCTGAACTAGCGGATCACGCAACGCTCTCGGGCGGCGGACCTTAACGGGTTCGCCGCCCGCGGCGTTTCAACGGACTAAAGCTGTTCGACCGACCAGCGCATGTTGGCCTTCAACCGGTCACGGTCCGGGTTGCCAAGCATCAGCGATCGCCTGTTTGCCTCAAGCGCCTCTTCGTGCCGGCCGCTGTTGGCCAAGCACACGCCGAGGAAATCCCACGGGAGCCAGCTGTAGAACGGCTCCTCCACAAAGCCTTCGGTCGGACGTACCGCGGCTGACGCGGCGAAGTAATACGGGCTCGCCTGCGTCCACTCCTTGCGGTCGTAGTGCCACCGCCCCATGAACACGAACGCCTCGGCGCGGGACGAGTCGCGGCGCATCGCGGCATGCAGCGACGCGACGCCCTCCTCGTCCCGGCCCAACGCGAACGCGCACTTGGCCACCGAGATCTCGGCCGCGTACGCCTCCCACCACGGGCTCGGCAGGGTGAGGTAGTCGCGGTACACGTCGATCGCTTCGGCGTGCCGTCCGTTGTCACGCAGCTCGTTGGCGAAGTAGAACAACGTGCGCGCCGCACGGTCCCCGCCGGCCACCGCCTTCTCGAGAATCGCCAGGTTCCGGCCGACCTTCGCCGCGCCCTTCTCTGGCAACGGGCGATGCTCGACGTAGAGGTCATCCCGCACGACGCTGCGCGTCCCGGGCACCATCAGTACCTCATGCACGACGCCCGCCCAGTGCACACCCTCAGCTCGGCGAACAAGCCGCTCCCGGTTGAACGCATAGGTGCACAGACCGCTCGCCGGGTCGAAGTGATACCGGTACGGCGCCCACACCGAGTCGAGCGAGTTGTTCAGAACCTTCTGCTTGACCTCGCCGTACGCGACGCGGACCTCGGGCGTGAGCACGTCGTCCGCGTCGAGCCACATCACCCAGTCACCGGTACAGGCGTCCCAGGAGAACTGCCGCGCCGCAGCGAAGTCGTCGATCCACTCGAAGTCGAGCACCGTCGCACCGGCGCTCTCAGCAATAGCGCGGGTCTTATCGGTCGAGCCCGTGTCCACCACGACCATCTCGTCGCAGAATTCCGCCGCTTGGGCAAGCACGCGACCGATGGTGCGTTCCTCGTCGCGGACGATCATCGACAGCGACAAACGCACGCGAACCTCCCAGAAAGCGCGCCGATTGGTGACCGTTCGGCGGCGAAGATACAGTTTTGACGTACCTTACGTGGACGATCCGATATCGCCGGACCACGAGGTGCCTTTTCCATGGGGGGTCAGAACCGCGCATGACTGACTGGCAATCTTCGCCGCCCCCGGGGCCGGCACCGTCAATGGGTCCGGCGCCGAAGCCGGGCCCACCGCAGCTTCCCCCGTATGTGCCGTCCCGGCGCGCGGTGCAACGTCGCCGCCGTCGGCCGGTGATCCCGATCATCGTTGCGATCGTCATTCTCGTTGGTGCCGCCGTTGCCGTGTGGCTGACGGTGTTCAAGGACAACGACAGCAACGCCACCAAGGCCACCAAGGCGGTGAACTCGGGGCTCAGCTTGCAAGCCAAGGGCGACATCGACGGCGCGTATGCGAAGTACACCCAAGCGTCGAAGCTCGACAGCAAGAACAAGTTCGCGCTGTACAACCTTGCGGTCATCGACTTCCAACGCGCGAACACAGGTCTCGCGGAGCAGCGCTACCGCGCGGCATTGGCCATCGACCCGAACTTCGAGCAAGCCCTCTACAACCTAGCGATCGTCGAGCAGAGCCTCGGTCAGAATCGCTATGCGCTATCGCTGTATCAGAAAGCTGTGCAGATCAATCCGTCCGATGCGAATGCGCATTTCAACCTGGCGCTGATGCTGCGCGCGATGGGGTATCGCACCGAAGGCGACGCGCAGATGAAGATCGCGCGCCAGCTGAATCCGAAACTCAAGGACCCCGGCCCGCTCCCGACGCCCACCAAGTAAGCAGCTGGCGGGTCGCTTTACAGCAAGTCGAAAGCAGCGCGGATTGCTTCAGCGAGTTCCGGCTCTTGATCATCGAGTAAGAAGCCGATCGGACGACCGACGTCGGCTGCGTCGACCGTCGTGATGTTGTCGCAGCTGATCACAGATTCGCGATGAAGGCCGTTCTGGCGACCTACTGGGACCTCGGTCGACAATCCGCGAATCGTGCTACTGATCGGCGCGACCGTGATTCGCGTGAGACGCGGTATCACTATTTCGCGGGTGAGGATGAGCGCCGGCCGTGTCTTGTCGAGCTTCACGGCGTGGATGGATCGCATCAGTCGAGATCGCTCATTTCGACGCGCCTGGCAACCTCGGTCAGGCCTTCGAGGTCGGGGTACGGGTCTCCGGCGAAACTGGCCAAGATGGCAGCGTCTCGTTCAGCGACCCGTCGTCGCCGCTCTCGTTCAAGAGCGCGTTTCACGGCGGCAGCGCGGCTGGGGAAGGCGCCGCTGCGGACGAGGTCGTCGACAAAATCCACGAGGTCGTCGGGCAACCGGATCGCGATCTGAACGCTCATACCAAAACGGTACCACTTTGGGATGCAACTAAGCGAGGACGATGGCGTCGACGTGGTGCTCGATGCCGTCCGAGGTACGGATCCCTTCCGGCACGATCGAAGCGATCGGCCAGGTGATCAGCTTGCAGTTGTCCGCCTGCAACGCACGCATGTAACGAACGGTCAGCCCGGACGAACGTGCGTGGTTGTGCGGCGTGAGCTGCCAGCGCAACCACGGGTCATGCACGCTCGCGCGTAGCGCACTGCGAGCGACGCGGCGTTGCACAGGCTGCGGCAACAACGCCGCCCACGACGGACCAGCCCACGCGGGCTCGTCCTGAAACACCTTCACGTATGCAGCCGTGCGCAGCAGCGCCGGCACAACACCGGCGAGAGCCACGGCATCGCCGAGTACCGCGACGCGCAAACCGCGAAGCTGCTCCGGCGGAACCCACCGCGCGTAGACAGGCCCGTCGAAGTCCGTCGACGGCTGGCGCAGCGCGGTCATGCCGAGATCGGCTCGTAGGTCAGCTCGCGCGCCCACGACGGGGTCGCACCGAGCACTCGTTTCGGGATGAAGCCTGTCGCCTTCACCATAAAGTCCGCAACCAGGTGATACGGGTGCCCGCGATCGATGACCATCCGCCCCTGCTGCTTGATCAGCTGATACAGCGGCAGCTTGCGGGTGTTCGCGCTGCGCTCGCCGACCGATTCGTATCGGCGCACCGCTTGATACAGCCGGTTCTCCGAAAGCCCCATCGCCACGATGTTGTCGCGCATCTTGTTGAGCAAGGGGATATACATCAACAGTCCCAGCAACAGCGATGGACGGATCGTATTGCCGATGGACTCGATCAACACTTTGCGCACCGGCCCCGCGCCGAGCATGTCGAGCACCATGAAGTCGGTCGCGAGGTGGCGCGACTCATCACTGTTGATCTTCGCGAACACCTGATGGCACACCGGGTCCGACACTTCCTCGAGCAGGAACTTCACCAACGCACCGTCGAGCGCCACTTCGAGCATCGGGATGACGGTGCCCAGCACGGACAGTGATTGCTGGTCCGCGTAGCGATCCAGCCACTCGATAGCGAGCTTCACGTTGACGTTCGGCTCGGGGGTTTCGTCGTGATCGAGCATCCCCCACCGGCGCATCAGCGCGAGTTCGGCGTTGGCGTGCCGTTGCTCCTCGGCGTGGAAGTACTCGTAGATCTGGCGCAGCTCAGGGTTAGGCGCTTTGACCGACATCGCCGCGAAGCCGCGCGCGCCGATGTTCTCGATCCACACCAGATCGCACATGAAGGCGCGCAGCTTCGGCCGTTGTTCGTCGGTAATCAGTTCGGCGCCCGGAGCGTCCCAATCGATGTCGGCCAATGCCCATTGCCCCGCCTTGATCTTGGCGAGCATCGGAGCGAAGTCATGCGTCATCGCACTCTCCTTCGACTAGATGAACCGACGTCCGAAGCGACCGGCGAGACCGATTTTCCAGCACATTGGGATCCTAAGCTTAGAATTCCACGTGGACAAGTTGTCGCG
>JADMIO011602834.1_pt1 | contig 128042 bp, 123 predicted proteins | sample 8958161 | NCBI WGS metagenome assembly JADMIO01 (sample SAMN16585339, study PRJNA669376) | soil metagenome | isolation source: Crop rotation soil | place: USA: Cullars Rotation, Alabama | collected 2011
GCCGCGACTTCAAGTCACGTGAATTCCAAGCTTCGGATCCCACTGTGCTGGAAAGAAGAAGACAAGGGATTTTTATAGCCAACACCGGTGCGATAAACCTGCATCGGCTGATCGAGCCATTTTACGAGGAGTGTATTGGGCTCCTGCTGTGCCCATTCAAGGCCACCTTTTTCACCATACACGCGGATTTTGACAGCATTCTCTTCACCGGCGCAAATTTGAGAAGCGGTAAGTACACCGACAGCGCCATTGTCAAAATGCAGCAATACGCTGCCATCATCATCCAGTGCACGGCCTTCCACCATAATATTAAGGTCAGCACACATTTTAGAGATCTTTAACCCGGAAATATATTCAGCAAGATGTGCCGCATGCGTTCCAATATCTCCCATAGCGCCGGCTTTTCCACTGCGCTTTGGATCGGTTCGCCAACCTGCCTGTTTATTGCCGCTCTGCTCAAATGGAGTGCTCAGCCAACCTTGCGGATATTCCACATATATTTTCCTGATCTTCCCGAAGACCCCCTCTTTCACCATTTGTTTGGCTTGCTTCACCATCGGGTAACCTGAATAGGTATGGGTAAGCGCAAAAAATAAACCGGTCTCTTCCACTTTCTTTTGCAATTGTTTAGCTTCATCGAGCGTAAACGTCATCGGCTTATCAAGGACCACATGAAACCCGTTGTCCAGGGCCATCATGGCAGGTCCGAAATGCATGTGATTGGGAGTAACAATGCTTACAAAATCCATGCGTTTGTCAGCCGGAAGCTTGCTCTCTGTTTTGATCATTTCTTCATAGCTCTTGTAGATTTTATCTTCCGGAAGAAATAATAATTTTCCTGATTCGATCGCCTTGTCAGGGTTTGCACTTAAAGCGCCGCAGGAGAGCTCAATTAATCCATCAATATTGGCAGCAATGCGGTGAACAGCGCCTATAAAAGCGTCTTTGCCTCCGCCGATCATACCCATTCGTAATTTCCTGTTCATGAACAAATGAATTAGAGAATGAAAAAGAGTGTGGTTTTAAAAATAAAAAATTACATTTATGTGCTCGTTAAATCTAACGAATTTATACTAGCGTTCGATAAAAATACGTGGTTAAGGCAAAATTGTAAAAATTATCAAATACCGCTCAATAACGACAATATTTCACCAAAACAAAATTTCTTGCCATGCAACAGCCAACTATTCGTAGCAATCAACTTTTTGTAGCGAGTTGTATTGCACTTCTTTTTACTTCACTCACATTTGCATTCCGTGCCGGACTGGAAGGTGTCTGGGGAGCTGAATTCAAATTAGACAAAGAAGCAGTAGGAAAGGTATTCAGCCCGGCCTTCTGGGGTTTTACGCTCGCCATGGTAATAGGAGGCCCGCTTGCTGATGTAATTGGAATGAAACGCCTGGCAGGGTTAGCCTTTGTTGGCCATGTGGCCGGAGCAGTCATTTATATTTTCGCTAAAGATGCTACCATGCTCTTTATTGGTACGCTTTGTATCGGTATAGGTAATGGAATGGTGGAAGCAGCTTGTAACCCATTGGTGGTGACACTCTTTCCCAAAAATAAAACCACCATGCTGAACCGCTTTCACGTATGGTTCCCAGGTGGTAATGTGATCGGTGGACTGATCTTCTATTTTGCAGTATCTCAGATGAATCTCGATTGGAGAGTATTAATGGTTCCACTCTTTGTATGTGCCGCCATTTACGGGTTTTTATTCCTGAAATTAAAATTCCCGCAAACTGAAAGAGTGACTAGCGGCGTTACTACGGGCCAGATGTTTACGGCCTGCTTGAATCCGCTTTTCATCATAATGATAGCTTGCATGTTCCTGACCGCTGCTACAGAATTAGGTACCGGCACATGGATTTCCGGTTTGCTGGAAGGTTCCGGCACACCCGGTATACTAGTATTGGTATTCATATTCGGTATCATGGCACTAGGTAGATTTTTTGCCGGTCCTGTTGTTCACCGGCTGAATCCAAATGGTATGTTGATCTTTTCCTCCGTATTTGCCTGCATCGGGCTGTTATTACTGAGTAAAGTAGGCGGCAACAGCACTTTCGCCGCATTCGGATCAGCACTCGTATTTGCAGTTGGTATTTGCTTCTATTGGCCTACCATGTTGGGATTTGTAGCAGAATATTTACCCAAAACAGGCGCGCTGGGATTATCGCTGATGGGCGGCGCCGGTATGTTCTCTGTATCATTGATCCTTCCCGTAATGGGCAAATGGCTGGATGATTTCAAAGCCAAAGGTATTTCCCAGGGACTGGATGCAGCAGCTGCAGCAAAGTATGCAGGATCAGAAACATTTATGAAAGTGGCGATTATGCCCGCAATCGTATTAGTAGTATTCATCCTGATATATGTCTTCCGCAGAAAACACTATGCTGCCCACAAAGAAGCGCAAGCTGTAGCAGGAGCATAGAAAAAACAATTGTTAGTTTAACCTTTATCAAATTTTAACGTGAATGTCTCATATTTTAATGAGACATGTGGGAACATTTCGTAAATTTCAAGCCCAACTATTGCTCTCATGCCAAACCAACAATCACGAAGACTTGCTATTAAAAACCTCGTTGCCGGCACTGCCGCACTCGGTTCTGCGCAAATGCTTTCTTCATTCACCTCCGGTGATGAAAATAAATCAACAACTTTGAAAGGAAACATTAACCACTCCGTTTGCCGGTGGTGTTATAATGCTATTCCCCTGGAAGAGTTCGCTGCTGCTGTAAAGAAAATGGGAATCGGCGCCATCGACCTTGTCGGGCCTAAAGATTGGCCCATTTTACAGAAATATGGACTCTATTCTTCCATGTGCAATGGTGCGGAAATCAATCTCACCGACGGCTGGAATGATAAAAAATACCACGATCAGCTGATCAAGAATTATACAGACATGATCCCGCTGGTGTCTAAAGCAGGATATAAAAACCTGATCTGCTTCAGCGGAAGCCGCCGTGGAATGGATGATGAAACCGGCTGGAAGAATTGTGTGGATGGATTAAAACAGATCATGTCACTTGCAGAAAAGAATAATGTCATGATCGTGATGGAATTGCTCAACAGCAAGATCAATCACAAAGACTATATGTGCGACCGCACTCCCTGGGGTGTGGAGCTGGTAAAAAGAATTAACTCTCCCAATTTCAAGCTGCTGTATGATATCTACCATATGCAGATAGATGAAGGAGATGTGATCAGGACGATTAAAGACAATAACCAGCATTTTACACACTACCATACAGGAGGCGTTCCCGGTCGCAATGAAATAGATGATACACAGGAATTATATTATCCTGCCATCATGAAAGCGATCATCGATACAGGCTTCAAAGGATTTGTTGCACAGGAATTTATTCCGGCACGCAATACCAATGAAGAACGTCTCGCATCGCTCGAAAAAGCAGTACATATATGTGATGTATAAAAAACAATAAGACACTAACCAGAAACTATAAACCAGAAACAATAAACTATTTTCTGATGGCTAACGAGTTTGATGCTATTGTTGTCGGTTCCGGAATTAGCGGCGGCTGGGCAGCTAAAGAATTGACTGAAAAAGGATTGAAAGTTGCTTTGCTCGAAAGGGGACACAATATTGAACATGTTAAAGGATATGAAAACGCCAATAAAGATCCCTGGGAATTTCCACACCGTGGCGGTCGTACCCAGCAAATGATCAAAGATTATCCCGTACTGAAAAGAGATTATCCGCTCAGTGAAACCAACCTCTCTTACTGGACCAATGAAAAAGATTGCCCTTATGTAGAGATCAAACGCTTCGACTGGTTCCGTGGCTATCATGTAGGAGGCCGTTCACTCATGTGGGGCCGCCAGAGCTATCGCTGGAGCGATATAGATTTTGAAGCCAATGCCAAAGATGGCATCGCCGTTGATTGGCCTATTCGATATAAAGACATTGCCCCCTGGTATGATCATGTAGAAAAATTTATCGGTGTTAGTGGTACCAGGGATGGATTGCCACAATTACCGGATGGACAATTCATGCCCGGTATGGAAATGAACTGCGTGGAAAAACATGTGGCTTCAGCTGTCAAAGATCATTTCAAGGGACAACGACTGGTGACCATTGGTCGTACAGCCAATATCACAGAAAAATTACCGGGCAGGACCAATTGCCAATACCGTAATAAATGCGCATTAGGATGTCCGTTCGGCGCCTATTTCAGCACACAATCATCCACATTACCGGCAGCAACAGCAACAGGTAATCTCTCGCTGATACCTTTTGCTATTGTAACGAAGGTCCTCTACGATAAGAATACTAAAAAGGCAACAGGTGTCGAAGTAATTGATGCCAATACAAATAAAACAACAGAATATAAAGCGAAGATTATTTTTCTCTGTGCCTCAGCGTTGAATAGCGCCTGGGTACTCATGAATTCTGCAACTGATATCTGGCCCGATGGCTTGGGTAGCAGCAGCGGAGAGCTCGGTCATAATGTGATTGACCACCATTTCCGTGCAGGAGCATCCGGCAGAATTGAAGGATTTGAAGATAAATATTATTTCGGACGCAGGCCAACAGGGATCTATGTCCCACGGTTCCGCAACCTGAACGGAGAAAAAAGAGATTATATCCGTGGATTTGGATACCAGGGAGGCGGCAGCCGCCAGGGATGGCAAAGAAATATTGCCGAGCTAAGCATCGGCGCAGAATTGAAAGATGCGCTCTCAGAACCCGGTCCATGGACAATGGGCTTTGGCGGCTTCGGTGAAACATTACCCTACCATGATAACCAGATCAAACTGGACAAGAACGTAAAAGATAAATGGGGACTACCGGTGCTGGCCATGGATTGTGAGATCAGGGAGAATGAAAAGAAGATGCGTAAGGACATGGTGAATGATGCAATGGAAATGCTGGAAGCAGCCGGCGCGAAAGATATCAAAGGCAATGACAATGACTATGGTTTTGGTATGGGCATTCATGAAATGGGATCAGCCCGTATGGGTAGAGATTCCAAAACATCTGTCCTGAATGAACATAACCAGGTATGGGATTGCAAAAATGTATTTGTAACGGATGGCGCATGTATGACTTCTTCAAACTGCGTCAATCCATCACTCACATACATGGCACTCACTGCGCGGGCAGCAAATTTTGCAGTAGAAGAACTTAAAAAACACAACTTATAAATGTGCTAATTTGAAAATTTGATAACGCATTTGTATTCCATTTTCAAATTTTCAAATCATCAAATTTTCAAATTGCTTCATGCCTGCAGACTCAACCAGGGTAAACCTTAATACTAAAGCAGTAGCGCAAAACACCTACGATGCTATCGTTGTAGGCAGCGGCATCAGTGGAGGATGGGCAGCCAAGGAATTATGTGAAAAAGGATTGAAGACCCTCGTATTGGAAAGAGGACGCAATATAGAGCATGTGAAAGGGTATGCCGGAACGGAAAAAGATCCCTGGGATCTCACCCATCGCGGCGGATTAACAGAAGAAGACAGAAAGAATAGTCCCATCCAAAGTAAATGTTATGCATTTACAGAAGTAGCAAAGAAGTTCTTTGTAAACGATAACGAAAATCCATACACACAGGTCAAACCATTCGATTGGATACGTGGAAACCACGTAGGCGGCCGCTCACTTACATGGGGACGCCAGAGTTATCGCTGGAGTGACGTGGATTTTGAAGCCAATGGAAAAGACGGTCACGGAACAGACTGGCCCATCAGGTATAAAGACCTCGCACCCTGGTATAGCTACGTAGAGAAGTTTGCAGGGATCAGTGGCAACAAAGATGGACTGCCTCAATTGCCCGATGGTGAATTCATGCCACCAATGGACATGAATTGTCTCGAAAAACATGTGGCAGCTAAGATCAAAGAAAATTTCCCTGGAAGGGCCATGATCATTGGCAGGTCAGCCAATCTTCCACAAAGAGTGGGAGATCGCGGACCTTGCCAGTTCAGGAATAAATGCCATGAAGGATGCCCCTTCGGGGGATATTTCAGCAGCAATTCAGCAACATTGCCGGCCGCTACAAAGACTGGTAACCTGACACTGCATCCCAATTCCATTGTGTTGGAAGTGATGTATGATAAGGACAGCCGCAAGGCTAAAGGTGTTCGTATCCTGAATGCGGAAACCTTGCAGACGGAAGAATATTTCGCGAAGATCATCTTCCTGAATGCATCCACGCTGGGCACCGCACACATCTTGCTTCACTCGACTTCAGATGCATTTCCGAATGGATTAGGCAACAGCAGTGAGCAGGTAGGACATAATCTGATGGATCACCATTACCTCGCCGGTGCTTTTGGCGATTATGATGGGTTTTTAGATCAATACTTTTATGGAAGACGGCCCAATGGCATTTATATACCGCGTTACAGGAATATCAGTGAGCAGACAAAAACAAAGGATTATGTACGCGGATTTGGATACCAGGGAGGCGCCAGCCGTGGAAGAGCATGGGTAGATACGGGGATCGGTGCCGCTTACAAAGAACAGTTGACAGAACCCGGCACATGGGGTTTCTGGATCGGCGCCTGGGCAGAACACCTGCCATATTATGAGAACAAGGCCACATTAAACAAGGATAAGAAAGATAAATGGGGATTACCCACGTTGGATATAGATTGCGACTACAAAGAGAATGAAAAGAAGATGCGGGCGGACATGCAGAATGATGCGGTGGAAATGTTGGAAAAAGCGGGCATCAAAGGAGTCACAGGATTTGATGATATGCCACCTCCGGGGTTCTGTATCCATGAAATGGGAACCGCCCGAATGGGCAAAGACCCTAAAACATCTGTACTCAATGGCTTTAACCAGATGCATGAAGTAAAAAATGTATTTATATCAGATGGATCCTGTATGGCTTCATCAGCCTGCCAGAATCCATCACTGACCTATATGGCGCTCACAGCAAGGGCATGTGACCATGCAGTGAGCGAACTAAAAAAAGGAAATTTATAATTTGGTATATTAGTAAATCAAAAATCACCTTTTATGAACAGAAGAGAAGCAGTTTCACGGGTTGCGATTTTGTTAGGGGGAACGGTCATTGGAGCAGAATTTTTCCTGAATGGCTGTAGCCCTGCAGAAAAAAAGTATGGCGCTTCACTCAGTTTTACACCGGAGGACATCGCCTATCTCGATGAAATTGCTGAAACGATCATCCCGAAAACAAATACACCGGGTGCGAAAGATGCCCAGGTAGGTAAGTTTATGACGGTGATGGTAAATGATTGCTATGACGAAAAGCAACAAAAAACTTTTCTTGAAGGGATGACCACATTGAATGAAGCATCCAAAAAGAAAAACGGAAAGGCATTTATGGATGCCACTCCAGAACAAAGAAAAGAACTACTCACAGAGATCGATAAAGAAGCCAAAGACTACGCAAAGAATAAGAAGAAGGAAGATGATCCGCATTACTTCTCATTGATGAAGCAATTGACCTTACTGGGCTTTTTCACATCTAAACCGGGTGCTACCGAAGCATTGCGCTATGTAGCAGTTCCTGGTAGATTCGAGGGATGTATGCCTTATAAAAAAGGTGATAAAGCATGGGCCACATAAAACTATTGTTATGTTTTTTAATCGCAGAAACTTCCTCAAATCGGGCGGCATGTTGGCATCCGGGTTAATGGTCGGATCACAGGCTTCCAAAGCACTGGGCATTTTAAAATATAACAGCCCCGCGCCCTTAAAGACTTTTGGTTTGCAATTATATTCTTTGCGAGATGATCTTCCCAAAGACCCAAAAGGAGTTTTAAAACAAGTAGCGTCTTTCGGTTATAAGCAGGTAGAAAGCTTTGAAGGGAAAGATGGCATGTTCTGGGGAATGACCAATAAGGAATTCAAAAAGTATATGGATTCATTGGGTATGACCATTATTTCCAGCCATTGTAGCATCGGGGATGGATTTGAAAAGAAAGCAGCCGAAGCAGGTGCGATAGGTATGAAATATTTGATCTGTCCATGGATCGGTCCGCAAAAAACAGTAGATGATTATAAAAAGTTTGCGGACAAATTCAATGCCTGCGGCGCAATTTGTAAAAAGCATGGACTACGATTCGCCTATCACAATCATGGATATGGATTTAAACCCGTAGAAGGAGTAATGCCGTTGGAATATCCCCAGGATATTCTTATGAAGATGACCAATCCGGCAACAGTAGATTTCCAGATGGACATTTATTGGGTTGTAACACCGGGTGCTGATCCGATTGCCTGGTTCAACAAATATCCCAACCGTTTTAAATTGGTGCATGTAAAAGACAGGGCAAAAGGAGCAACAGGTGATGATGCCTCCTGCGATTTGGGGACTGGCTCAATTGACTACCACAAAATATTAAAGGTAGCGGCTCAAAAAGGAGTGAAATACTATATAGTAGAACAGGAAAAATATGACAACTCCACACCATTGAAGAGCGCGAAAGTAGATGCCGCCTATATGAAAACACTCAACGTATAAATAACCTTCGGTCAATATATTATAGCCTCGCCCATCCGGACGAGGCTATTTAATTTGTACCTTGAAATATTACAAAACGATTGATAATGAAAATCACCTCCCGTTTTAAAATAGCCCCGGGCTCTATCATCGTATTGGCTCGTTTTTTTGCCTCCCGGCTTTATATAGCTTCGGGCTTTAGCCCGGGGTTCCTGGCGCCCATATTTATTTTTTTTATTTCATTCGGGGCTCATGCCCAATTCCCCGACGAAAAATCCATCCGCCAAATCCTCGACGACCAAACCAAAGCCTGGAACAAAGGCAATATCGACGAATTCATGAAAGGTTACTGGAACAGCGATTCCCTCATGTTTATTGGTAAGAGCGGTGTAACATACGGTTACCAGAACACACTAATGAATTACAAAAAGAATTACAGCAATGCCGGCCAGATGGGAACACTGACCTTCGATCTGGTTAAGGTACAGCGCCTTTCACCGGAATATTATTTTGTTGTAGGCAAATGGCACCTGGCAAGAAAAGTGGGAGATATAGGAGGTCATTATGACCTGTTATTCCGCAAAATAAAAGGTAGATGGGTGATCGTGTCAGATCATAGTAGCTAGTCAATCATAAATATTTATATATGGCACTCATTATTCTTGGGGTCATCGTTTTTATCGTAGGACTTGTAGTAGCACGTAATGACGGAAATATCAAGAGATTTAATGGAGTAATAAAGACATTGGGCATTATTGTCATCCTGATAGGAATACTCGTCACCAGCATTATACAGATAGATGCCGGAGAAGTTGGAGTCAAGAAATTATTCGGTAAAGTGCAGAATGAGGTACTTTCCAGTGGATTGCATATGGTCAATCCATTGCTGGATATCGTGAAAATGGATATCAAAACGCAGAACTATACCATGAGCGGAATACACGATGAAGGAATGAAATCAGGCGATGATGCCATTCGTGTCTTGACAGCCGATGGACTGGAAGTAACGATTGATTTGACAGTTTTATATAAAGTATTGCCTTCCGATGCACCTAAGATCGTAAAGGAAACGGGACTTGATTATACAGATAAAATCGTTCGACCCCTGACGCGTACCAAGATACGCGACAATGCAGTGTATTATGAAGCGGTATCCTTATACTCTTCCAAGCGTGATGAATTCCAGCAGCGTATTTTCAGAAGTATTGATGATGACTTCAAAAAACGTGGATTGATCCTCGAGCAATTACTGGTTCGCAATATTACCTTGCCTGAATCAGTCAAAAAGACGATTGAACAAAAGATCAGTGCGGAACAGGATGCGCAGAAAATGCAGTTCGTATTGCAGAAAGAACGGCAGGAAGCAGAACGTAAACGGGTAGAAGCACAAGGTATTTCGGACTACCAACGGATTATCAGCGAAAGCCTCAGTGATCGCCAGCTACAATATGAACAGATCAAAGCCTGGAAAGAGTTAGCGGCTTCTAATAATGCCAAGATGATCATTATGGGCAGAGGAAATACCCCCGTTATACTGGATGCTAAAGGCCAATAATTTATTCCAACGACCATGGTTATTGTTTGCAGGAGCTATAACAATAGTATACCTCGCGAACTGTTTTACACCCTTACGCCTTACTACAGATTCTATCAGGTATTTTGAATTGGCAGAAAGATTGCAGGGAATATGGCCGGCAAACCTTCCTGTACGGAATGACATTTTCCCTTATGGCTATGTAATACTGCTGGTGATGCTGACGCACCTGCATATACCCATATCCTTTGCAATATGTCTTATCAATTGTATTTATCTTGGAGGAGCCGCTTATTTCTCAGCAAGGATTTTCGCTCCTGTCGTTAAACCTTTGTACCTGCTGATCTTTATCATCCTGAACTGGATCATCATCAAACTGGCAGTACTGCCATTATCAGAAATGCAATTCCTGTTTTTTACGATGGGAGCATGCTGGTATTTTCAGAAATACTGCCTTTCCAAAAAAACAGGACCACTTATTTTATCCGCTGTTTTTTGCATGATGGGGATCTTCACCCGGACAGCGGGTGTTGCATTACTGGCCGCTTTGCTGATCAGCTTTTTACTGGTTATCCGGAGGCAGATTGTAGAATGGATACGTGGGCCTCGTATAGTCTTTATTATTGGACTAGTGATATTAGTTAGTGCATTGACCGGGTTGTTTATATCTCGCGCATTTCTTGATTACATCGCTTTTTTTACGAATCCATTTAAGAGTGATCCGCTTTCTTTTATTGTAACGAATATTCAACGACACATGGTTGACTGGGCGGAGATTTTTATCAATATACCTTTTTCGAAGACGGGAAAGTATCTGCCGGAGCAAATAGCGAGGATTGTCTATATCATATTAGGAATATTTTTCCTTATCCTTTTGATCAGGCTGTTGTTTAATAAAAATACAACTGTCAGCATCATAGCGAAAGTCTATCTGCCAATTTACCTGCTGTTGATATTCAGTTGGCCCTATTTTGAAGCAAGATTCTGGGCCCCCATTCTGCCACTAGTGGGAGGAATAGTATTGCAGTATAAAACAATCGCGACGCCCCTCTTTAAAAAGCTGTTTTCTGCCTATGCATTTTATTACCTGCTGGCGGGATTAATTGCACTTGGATTTTATACGCAATTGTCGTTTAATAAGCGGGAGTTGTCACAAAAACAGGAGGAAGGCCAATTCAGGCATGAATATGAAAAACATTTTTTTGGTATTAATTCTCCCGACTCGCTTATAGAGCAAAAAGCAATGTATATGCTCGATAAATACGACCGGTAGATTTATCCATGTGGAAATTTCTTTCTCCAGATCCTGTAATTGATATAAATGAGCGCAGAGAGGCTTACAGCCGCCCAGATATAAAAGGCAATATTGCCCACAGTCCCGGTAGGCGTAAACAGATCATTATAAGCGCCAATACCAATATTGGTTACTAGCCATAAAAATCCCAGCATAACCGACCAGACTACGCGCCTTAAAAAATCTTTGGTTTCACTTTCTACGCGGCTCACCGGAGAAGTAGTTTAAATTAAAAAGTAAAGGTAAATAGTATTGATCACTCATTCACGTCTGACGTTTCACGTTTCACTTCCTTAATTGATCAGCATATTCTTAAACTCGGTGGAATCGCCATTGAAAGCATTGAAATCGACTTTATAGAGGATGCCATTCACCCGGCCATCTTCGCTGTATTGCCAGAAATGCCAGGGGCGATAAATGCGTGGTTTTTCTTTCTGTAAGTAATGCGCAGCCCACAGTGGATATACATCAAATGAATCTCTCAGGTGCTGCTCATAAAAATCAACATTGGTATAGAGGATCGGTTTAACGCCGTAATAATTTTCAACAGTAACCAGCCATTCTTTCACACGTTGACGGAGTTTTTGATTAGTAACACCATAGGTTTGTTCAACATCCAATACAGGAGGAAGATCGCCCGGTCTCAGCTCGACGGATTCAATAAAATTCTCGGCTTGTGTTTTTCCACTCTTGGTGGCTATAAAAAAGTGATAGGCGCCACAAACTACCCCTGCTTCCTTTGCCTGCTTCCAGTTCCGCTTAAAGCAACGATCTTCATTATTGACTCCTTCAGTAGCCTTGATAAACGCAAAATGGATCTGTACGCCTTCCACGTTCATTGCTTTCACGCTTTCCCAGTCAATGAATTCCTGGTATTTGGAAACATCAATGCCATGAATGGAGTAATTGGTGGGAATGTCGACGCCAAAGGCCTGGTAACGGGCAAAGTGGGCTTTTCTTTCCATCCACCAGTCATATGCGAGCAGGGACAACATGCCAACAGCACATGCTACAAGAACGCCAATAATGATCTTCCAGGTCAGGGCTGTTTTTTTTCGTTTCACCATATTCGGGTACACAAATATATTTTCAAACGTTCACCCCTGCAAAACATTGTATGTAAGCCAACTATAGTTAATTTTACAGGCAAATGCCCGCTTTCAACAGACAAGATAGTATCAATTTGTTATCAAAATTAACATTCCGTCGTGCCTGGAATGCGGGTAAGGTATTGAGCAGCTATTATTTAAGCAAATGGACTAAAAAACCCGTTCAATGGGGATACCCGATCTCCATTTCATTTGAACCAACCACCAGCTGCAATTTGCGCTGCCCGGAATGCCCCAGTGGCCTCCGTGCCTTTACACGGCCCACCGGCATGCTGCAGAACAATTTTTTCAGGGATACGATCGATCAGTTATCTAAGGACCTGCTCTACCTCGTATTTTATTTCCAGGGCGAGCCCTACCTGAATCCTGATTTTCTGTCAATGGTGAAATATGCTTCAGAGAAAGGAATTTATACCGCCACCTCAACCAATGCACATTACCTGAATGATGCCAATGCACGCAAGACAGTGGAGAGCGGCCTTGACCGGTTGATCATTTCCATTGATGGCACAACGCAGGACGTGTACGAACAATACCGTGTGGGAGGAAAGTTGAACAAGGTTCTTGAAGGTGCCCGCAACATAGTGAAATGGAAAAAAGAGTTGAAGAGTAGCAAGCCCTTTGTGTTTTTCCAGTTCCTGGTAGTGAAACCAAATGAACACCAGATTGAAGACGTAAAGAGACTGGCCAAAGAAGTGGGCGTTGATGAAGTGCGGTTTAAAACAGCACAGGTATATGATTATGAAAAAGACCCTAATAAGCTGATCCCGACAATAGATAAATACAGCCGCTACCGGAAAAACAATAAAGGAGAATTTGAATTCAAAAACGATCTCTATAACCATTGCTGGCGACTGTGGCATGCCACAGTGATCAGCTGGGATGGTTTAGTGGTGCCCTGCTGCTTTGATAAAGACGCGCAACATACCTTGGGCGATCTGAAAGGAAAAAGCTTCAAGGAAATCTGGCATAATGACAATTATGTCCAATTCCGCAAACAGGTATTGTCGAGCAGGAAGAATATCGATATCTGCGCCAATTGCAGCGAAGGCACCAAAGTATGGAGTGAATGATCAAAATTGGTAGCAATCATTGCGTATTGCATTCCCGTGCCATTAGGTACGTAACATCGGTAGAAAAACAAAACGTTTATGCCTCTTTCTCTTTCCGCGGTTAATCGCTTGCAGCACCAGCATAAAACCATACACGACCTCATCAAAGGTCTTTCAGAAGAACAATTGCAAAAGCGGGTTATTCAGGACAAATGGAGTGCATTTGAGCAGATCGCACATTTGACAGCTTACCAGCCAACTTTTTTTCAGCGCCTGCAGAAAATGCAGCACGAAGAAAGTCCTTCATTTGATCGCTATGTGGCTGATAACGATCCCCTATTCCATGAGTGCTGTAAAAATTCGTTAAAAGAATTACTCAATGACCTCGAAACACAACGGTTTATCGTTATCAATCATCTTACAACTTTACCAGAACAGGCATTGAGACGCACCGGCCGTCATCCCAAATATGGATTGATGAAGATTACGGATTGGACAGAATTTTTTCTATTGCATGAAGCGCATCACCTGTTCAGCATATTTATGCTTACAAGAGAACAGTTAATACTGTTACAGCAAGCATAATTTTGATTAATTTCGCGCGATAATAGTTTCACCCACCTGCTATGAGTATCGAAAAGGATATACAACAACCGAAATTCCGTAACGAATATCAAAAAACAGTCATCAACCTTATCTATACCTATAACTGGATATCAGAAAAGAGTAAACTGTATTTTGATAAAGCTGACATTACATCTCAGCAATTTAATATCCTGCGCATATTGAGAGGCGCAGGAAAACCAATGTCAACGCTACAGATCCGTCAGCGTATGCTCGACAAAATGAGTGATACGAGCCGGATTGTTGACAGGTTATTAAAAAAAGGTCTGGTTAAAAAAGTTGTCTGCAAATCAGACCGCAGGCTTGTCGACGTTACTATTTCAGAAAAAGGACTCGCTTTGCTGGAAACGTTGGACGGCTACAATGATGAAATGGATGCCATGCTCAGCAATATCACAGAAGAAGAAGCACATACCTTAAACCAACTGCTTGACAAGCTCAGAAACTCTGAATAAAAATCATTTTTATATAACCCCGGCCTTTAGGCAGGTGGTGAATTGGAATATGAAAAAACCTATTTGCCTCATAGTTGTTTTGATTGGAGTATTGACGGCTTATTCACAACCCCGTTATGAATTCCGTGCAGCATGGATCGCTACAGTTGATAATATAGATTGGCCAAGCAAGGGAAATTATAATGCAGACACCCAGAAAGCCGAATACATCGCACAACTGGATATGCATAAACGCAATGGAATGAATGCGGTGATCGTGCAGATAAGGCCGGCAGCCGATGCATTATATCCGTCACAATATGAACCTTGGAGCGAGTGGTTAACCGGCAAGCAGGGAAAACCACCTTCCCCCTATTACGATCCCCTGCAATTCATGATAGATGAGGCACATAAGAGAGGCATGGAATTTCATGCCTGGTGTAACCCATACCGTGCCGTATTCAATATCAAAAAATCAACCATTGCGGCCAATCACATTACTAAAACACATCCTGACTGGTTCGTTACATATGGGGATCAGCGTTTCTTCGATCCCGGAAATAAAGAAGTGCAGCAATATGTAGTGAAAGTGATCCGTGATATTGTAAGCAGGTATAATATTGATGCCATTCACTTTGATGATTATTTCTATCCCTATCGCATAGCTAAAAAAGAATTCCCCGATGATAAGTCATTCAGGAAATATGGCAATGGAATGGACAGGGAAGACTGGCGACGCAGTAATGTGGACTCTGTGATCCTTATGCTTAGCCGCGCTATCAAAGAAGAAAATGAATTCTGCCAGTTCGGGATTTCACCCTTTGGAGTTTGGAGAAATAAGGATAAAGATGCAGAAGGAAGCGATACACATGCTGGTCAGACAAACTACGATGACCTGTACGCTGATATTTTATTATGGCTGAAAAATAAATGGATCGATTATGTAGCACCGCAACTATATTGGGAATTTGAACAGCCTAATGCTCCCTATGGAGTACTGGTCGACTGGTGGAGCAAACACACTTATGGCACGAATTGCTATATAGGATTGGGTATTTTCAGGGCTGGGTCCACAGCAATTTGGAAGGACAAAACCCTTATCCCGCGGCAAATTCAGGCTATGCGGAACTATCCCGAGATCCAGGGCGCTATTTACTTCAGTAGTAAAACATTTGTAACCAATCCGCTTGGATGGAGCGATAGCTTGCGGATGAATTATTACAAAGAACCCGCCTTCACTCCCCCAATAGCGAGGATCGATTCTTTACGTCCTTTGACTCCCAACGTTGTATCTGCCACACCGGTAGATTCATCCTTCGTCATTACCGTTAAGAAATCAGATCTCGAAAAAAAGAATATCAAATCATACAGGCTATATGCCTGCTATGAGGAAGACCCCAATTTCAACAATTTTAACAATGCACAGCTCATCGGTTCAAAATTCGATGAAGATAAATGCGTATTTACAGCTCCGCTTCCCGGTAATAAAAAAATAGCCCGGTTCTTCGTAACCAGTGTAGACGAAAACAATATAGAAAGCAAACCCTACCCCAACTGGCCTGTACGACTGGAGGCGTCGAAAGCCAGTAAGAATTCCTGGACGATGAAATGAGCTATTTGCAAATAGCTTTTCAATACCTTTGCAGACAATTAAACTGACATTATATGCCCGGCTTTGAATTTTTTGATGCAGAAGAGCGTAAACATATTGATGATGTAATGCAGACAGGTATCCTGATGCGCTATGGGTTTGATGGTCCACGCAAAGGGATCTGGAAAGCCAAAGAACTGGAACAGGCGATCTGTAACAGGTTCGGCAGCAAATATTCACAGCTGGTATCAAGCGGAACAGCTGCAATCACCACTGCGCTGAGTGCGCTGGGCATAGGTTATGGCGATGAAGTGATCATGCCGGTATTTACGTTTGTAGCCAGCTTTGAAGGGGTATTAAGTGTCGGCGCAATTCCTGTACTCATAGATGTAGACGATACCCTCACATTAAAACCTGAGGCTGTACGAAAAGCCATCACTCCAAAAACAAAATGTGTGATGCCGGTTCACATGTGTGGCAGCATGGCCGATATGGATGCATTACAACAGATCTGTAAGGAACATAATTTGATATTAGTGGAAGATGCCTGCCAAAGTATCGGCGCCAGCTATAAAGGAAAACATCTCGGAACAATTGGAGATGCAGGTACCTTCTCTTTCGACTTTGTAAAAACGATCACTTGTGCAGAAGGAGGAGCCGTGCTCACCAATCGTGAAGATGTATATATCAACAGCGATGGCTTCAGTGACCATGGACACGATCATAAAGGCGCTGATCGCGGGGCAGACCTCCATCCATTCATCGGTTATAATTACCGCATCAGCGAGTTACACGCAGCAATTGGCCTGGCACAGATCAGCAAGCTGGATAAATTCCTTGGTATACAGAAAAAGAACCATGCGCAACTAAAGAGCATTCTTTCACAAGTCCCCGAAATATCATTCCGACGGATTCCTGATCCTGCTGGGGACAGCTGTACTTTCCTCAGCTGGATGCTGCCGACAGCAGAAATAATGAATGCAGTAGTAAATGAAATGAAAGCCCAGAATATCCTCCCGGGTAATTTCTATTGGTACAACAATAACTGGCACTATATCCGCAAATGGGATCACCTCAAGAATTCCACGACGCTCAATGCATTATCTCCCGAATTAAAGGCAGCGGTTATTCATCATGCCGGCAAAGACTTCTCCGCCAGTGATGCCATCCTCAGCAGGTGCGTATCTACTGCTATCAGTCTAACATGGACAGAAGAACAGGTAAAAGAAAAAGGAGAGAAAATGGTACAGGTCATTAAAAAGGTATTGGCTGGTCAGCGTGTATCAGCCTGATGATTTTTATTGGTCAGGAACTTCGTCAGGTGATTGACAGACCGCCTGATTTCTTTTTCCATTGAAGGAAAAAGTTTTTTGATTTCAGTGAATTTTCTTTTGCCTGCCAGTAATTCAATCTTTGAAACTATCGAAGTGGCGCTTCGCATTTCCATGGTCATTAACATACCTTTCAGATCATGACAGTAGACTTTAATCTCGCTGCTTTTTTTAAGCTGCAAAGATATTTTTATAGAATGCAGTAAAGCGGGCAATTCCATTAAAAACAAATTCAGGCATTTTGACAATTGCTGTAAGTTTCCTTCTACATTTTCGAGGAGCTGCCTGAAATCAATTCCGGTGTGTGATAAATTCCCCTGCATTTGTTTATGTTGCAGCATGGTATTTTTCTTTTCCCGTACTCTTACGATAGCGGTCATGAGGTCATCCGGCCTCATTGGTTTACTGACATAATCGTCCATTCCTGCATCAAGGCATTTTTTGCGGTCGCCGTTCATGGCGTTAGCAGTTAATCCGATCACTGGTATGTGCCGCCCCTGTTTTTCCATATCACGGATTTTACGCGTTGCCTCATAACCGTTCATTACGGGCATTTGTACATCCATTAATACAATATCAAAAGCATGTTTTTGAATGGCAGTTATGGCTTCTTTGCCATTATTGGCCATTACAACATGGTGGCCGCGCCTGGTGAGCATGCTGCCGGCCACTTCCTGGTTAACCAGGTTGTCTTCTACCAGCAATATGCTGAGTTTTTCTTTTAGTGTTACCACTTCTTGCAACCTGCTGGTCCCATTGATATCACTTTTGTGTGTTGACGCTGCCAGGCTGCGGCCAAGCAACACATTCTGGATCGCATCGAGCAAATCTGACTGGCTGAAAGGTTTTGAGAAAAAACTGGTAACGCCCAGCTTTGCAAACTGTTTCCGGTCACTTGCTTTTTGTGACATGGTGACAACAATAATGGCTGTGTTATGGAGTGTTTTGCTCTTTTTCATGGTAGCAGCAACCTCGAAACCATTCATTTTGCCAGGTAAAGTGATATCAAGCAGGATAAGCGGATAAGGCCTTTTTTCACGTGTGGCCTTTTTTAATGCAGACAAAGCACTTTCTCCGTTGGAAACGACGTATGGTTTCATGCGGAAATGCTCAAGCATTTGTACAATATATGCTGCGGTCGAAACATTATCTTCGATTACAAGAATGGGAGTTCCTTCAAGTACGGGGGATGGAATAAAACGGGGCCGGTGTTTCCCTGACTGCATTTTTAATTGAATGGTAAAGTGGAAAGTGCTTCCTCTCCCTTCTTCGCTTTCTGCCCAGATACGTCCTCCCATCATTTCTACGAGTCGACGGGTAATCGCAAGACCGAGTCCTGTTCCTCCGAATCTGCGGCTGGTAGAACTATCTACCTGGGTAAATTCTTCAAATATGATGGAAAGCTTATCGGCTGGAATACCAATACCGGTATCAGCCACTGTAAAATGCAACACTGCTAAACCGCCTGAAACAGATTCCAGGTCCCCCTTTAACAATACTTCGCCCTTTTCAGTAAATTTAATAGCATTTCCGACCAGGTTTATAATGATCTGTTGAAGACGAAGTACATCCCCGGCAAACAGGTCGGGAACGTCCTGTTCGAGCTGAAAAATGAATTCCAGTCTTTTTTCAGATGCTTTCAGCCCCAGCGCCTGTATTGCTTTCGGAATTTCATCACGCAAAGAAAAGTCCACAGGAACAAGCTCCAGTTTGCCCGCATCAATTTTAGAAAAATCCAGGATATCATTAATCAGGCCCATGAGAGTTTCCGAAGAAGACCTTATTACAGTTAGAAAACGACGCTGTTCCAGGGTGAGTTGGGTCTCCAGTGCAATTTCGGTCATGCCTACAATTCCATTCAACGGTGTTCTGATCTCATGGCTCATATTGGCCAGGAATTCGCTTTTTGCCTTCGATGCATTTTCTGCCACTTCCTTTGCATGAATCAGCTCCCATTCCAACTCCTTTTTTTTCTGTATTTGTTTTTCCAGGAAGGAAATAACACTAATCAGGTCATAATCTGTATTACCGGTATTAACGATAGCGGCAGGATCAAGTGTCAGGATGGCCTCCTTTATTTTTACAATTGACTGGAGGTGTATGTTATTCTGGTACTGCAAATACTTCGTTACGGACTGATACTCTTTTTCCCCGATTTCAAATGCGTGCTCCGAGATTTTTTTATCCCTTTCAAATGTTGAGTAAGTATTACTTATTAAAGAAAGAAAATCCTGGATTGTCTTGTCTTCAAGGTATTGACCGGATAATAATTTTGCAATCTGCTTTTCTAACAATTTATGATAGCTCATATTGAAGTCCCTTCTGGTTCTTTAATGCAATAGTGGTTAAGCACGGGTTTTTGGTATAAACCGGATGGACTTTGATTTAAGCTCTGTGAAGAATGGCTGAACAATACCTTTCCAGCGCGCTCCTGATCTCTTCCAGCCGGAATGGCTTTGAAATATAATCATTCATACCGCTGTTTAAGCACCGCTCACGGTCTTCTTTCATGGCGTCCGCCGTTAATGCAATAATAGGTATATGGTTTTGGGGTGATGGCATTTGACGCACAATTACGGTTGTTTCAAAGCCATCCATCTCGGGCATATTAATGTCCATAAAGATCAAGGAAGGTGTTTGTGTCTCCAAAATGTCAATAACCTCTTTTCCATTACCCGCTTTGAGAACACTAAAACCCATTTTGGTCAGCACTTCTGAAATCAATAACATATTAGTAGGCTCGTCTTCTGCAACAAGAATACTGGAATTCTCTGCCAGCTTTTGTATCCCACCATGTTCACCAACATTCTTCAACTGGCCGCTGGTATCAAATACTGCAGATAAGATGTCATTCAGCTCATGCAGTTTTACTGGCTTATTCAGGAATTTATCGATCCCGGTCTTTTGCGCTTCTTCCTGGAACAAGGTTTTTTCCAGCGATGAAAGCATCAGGATAAAAGGCTGCGGACAATTCTGCAGCATTTTTTTAATTTCCTTGACCAATGTTATTCCATCCATTACCGGCATCTGGTGGTCCGTAATAATGAGATCAAATGGCTCATTGCAGGTAATGTTCTTTGCAATGACCAGTAAAGCATCCATACCACTGGTGCATATCGTACACTGAATGTTGAGATATTCAAAAATGCCCTGCATCAACTGGCAGTTGGTGATATTATCGTCCACTACCAGTATTCGATGTAGTGACGGCCTGAGCAACGTGAGCGCAGAAGGTTGTTCAAGGATAATTTCCAGGGGTAATTGTACTGTAAATACACTTCCTTTTCCGGGCTGACTGTTCACAGATAGAGATCCATTCATTATCTCAGCAAGACTTTTGGAAATCGTAAGCCCTAATCCTGTGCCACCGTATTTTCTTGTAGTTGAAGAATCTGCCTGGGTAAAGCTTTCAAATATTTTTTGCAGTTTCTCGGCCTCAATTCCAATGCCCGTATCTTTAACAGTAATTGTCAGGGGTAAATATTTTTTGTCATCATCACCGGAAATGATTTTATCCATTCCGGCAGATATAACAATTTCACCATCGCTGGTAAATTTAATAGCATTGCTCAATAAGTTGAGGAGAATTTGACGAATCCGCACAGGGTCACCTAATACCTGGCCGGGAAGTTCAGGATCAATTTCACAGATAATTTCCACCTTTTTTTCAAATGCCTTTATAGCCAGCATATCAACTGTCTCTTCAATCAGCGTGGCAGGCCTGAATGGTATATAATCAATGGTTAATTTTCCTGCTTCAATTTTAGAGAAATCAAGAATATCATTGATAATTGTGAGTAAATTATAGGCTGATTTTTGTACCAGTTCCAGGTATTCCCGTTGCGTCTGTTGTAGTTCAGTGGTCAATACAAGGTCCGTGAATCCGATAATTCCGTTCATAGGCGTTCGCAGTTCGTGACTCATATTGGCAAGGAATTCACTTTTGGCTTTTGAGGCGCTTTCGGCCACTTCCTTTGCATGAATGAGCTTTAACTCCAGGTTATAATATTCCTTGTCGCTGACGGCAAATGCATGTTCAGAGATTTTTTTATCACGCTCGAAAGTTGCATAAGAATCACTTACTATCCTTAAAAATTTACATATCGATTCCCCCTGAAGATCTTCTTCAGTTAGCAATTTTTTGATCTGTTTTTCAAGCAAGGGATGAAATGCCATAAGATTCTGATAAGTTACCGGTTAAGATTCTGAAAGCGTGGTAATGGTCATCGTTTGATTATGCAGTTCACACCTGGCCTGCGGATTAAATGGCGATATTTCTCCGTAAGAATAAAAACCTGTTATAGGAGTTGAAAGCCCCAGTATTTCCTTGGCAGCGGAAACTTCTTCATCCGTTCTGTGTTGCAGGATCAGCTTGCGGCCAACGCAACTGATCAGGATTGCCAGTTCCGGATTGCCAGTTGAAAGACTCGTGAACGAATTTTTGGCGGCGATGGAAGATCCATCAATCAGGTTGTCAAAATTGGCTTTCATCAGCCTGACTTTACTATTCTGCGGCATATTGCCCGCAAACAACATGGTTTTATCCTGTTCATTAATACTTAGAATTGTTCTGACAAGTGGTTGATCAGATCCCTGTTCTGTCAATGAGAGCGGGAAGAGCAAAGCGGAACCCGGCAACTCTTCCTTGTATGGCCCCAGGTATTCTTTATAAAGATCCAATGCATTTTTCCCATCTATTTCAAACAAGACATTTTTTTCTGAATGCGTAATGGTCCTCTCCGGTCCGAATTCATCCCAGCCACCAAAGGAACCATGCCCGATTTTCAAGTGGCCTCCATAAAATCCGATGGCTACCACCATTCCTTCTGCCGGAAGTTGGTTAAACCCTACAAAAGTTTTATTGAACCTGGCGCCATCCCCTGCCAGCCCACCTGTAACAGGGACACTGCCGTGGTTTTTTTCATTAAGTCCGGCAACCAATTCACTGCCATTAATATTCATGCCATCAGAAATTACGAACACTGAATTCAGGTTTTCTGCCAGCAATTCATTCATCAGGTATTGACCAGCTTCATAACTGTTGTTGTGTTTGTTAATATTAGTGACACAACCTCTTATGGTTGTTTTCTCGAACTGGATAGCCGTTAATACAATGCTTTTATCATATACTTCGTCGCAGATGATCTCGCCCGCAGTTGAACAGGCAACTATATTAGCACCAGGATATAAATCCCTGATCTGATTGAATATTTCCTGGTTATTTACAAGAGATGGTTCACCAAATGCCAATGCCAGTTGGACTAACTGGTTATCGAAACCCGGTGAGGTGGTTGATTTATTCCATTTACCGTCAAGATAATGATACTGTTGGATTTTCATACAATAAGAATTTAAAATTGTCCGGTATAATAATATTAAGGTTAACGGTCTTTTCAACAGGGTGCTATATAATATGGGGGAAAACCGGGCGGGATTAATAGGTATTATGTATTTGAAGAAGCATTTTCATGTAATGCACCAACTATTATCAACCTAAATATCCACGATGAAAAAAAAGATCGTTTTACTTGTTGTGAGAGACTGTTTCTGGCTTATAGTTAATGCCCGGACCTAATACCCTGTGATATGAGTAACCCCCTTTTCAAAAAGATCAATATCTTTTTTAAGGTCAATGAAGAAACCATTGACAGCTACTTCAATCCTAATGACCCTGCACCTATATATAAAAGGCAGCTCAGCGAGGAAGTGGAAGCGTATATCATGAACTATTCCGTGAGTATAAAAAGGTATACTACTGTAACTTATAAATTCAACTGCGTAAAAGAATCAGATAAGGAATTTGTTGAACCGCTGGTTCACGCTATCCGCCGCCACTTTTCTTTGAAAAAGGCAATACGGGAAGCTGAATTCAGAAAATTTAAAAAACACAACTGGATGCTGCTGGTATTCAGTTTAAGCATTGTAATGCTATTCCAGGGTATAGTGCCGGCCTTATTTGGTAAAGAACACCGGATCCATTCGGCATTCAGTAATGTCATTGATGTATTTAGCTGGGTATTACTCTGGAAGCCAATCGAGAAACTTATTTTTTATTGGAACCCATTCCTGAAAGATATTTCCATTATGGATAAGCTGACAAATGCACCAATTGTCATCATAGCGGAGAATAAGGAAATGGGAGCAATAGAACACGCCGCCTGATGACCAGGGCCATCCTGCTTTTCCTTTTATTGTTGGTTTTGGTGGGTGCTGCAAAAAGTCAATCGAAAGGTGGCTTTGAACAATATCACTACTTCGGCAGCTACCAGCAATATATCTACATGCCGGTCGTACATTTCCAGTCTAAAAGGAATTGGTATACAGAGGCAAGGTATAATTATGAGGATTTGCAGACAGTATCATTGTATGTAGGAAAAACTTTTACTGGTACTAATCGGCTCTCTTATACACTCACGCCTTTGCTCGGAGGAGCTGTTGGAAGGTTCAATGGCATATCTACCGGCGTGAACTTTGACATGGAGTTTGACAAATTCTACTTTTCATCCCAATCGCAATATTCTATTTCCACCAATCATATCAACCCCAGTTTTCTATATAACTGGTCAGAGCTTTGTTATCAAAGCTTTTCCTGGATGTATACCGGTCTGGCTGTTCAGCAAACGCACAGTCAACCAGCAGGGAGCCTGCTGGAGCCCGGGCTACTCGTTGGTTTCTCCTTTAAGAATTATACCATTCCTATCTACACATTCGATCCGATGAAGAAGGAGAGATATTTTGTCGTAGGAATAAACTATCAATGGGGTAATAATAAAGCTGCTTCCAAAAAGGCTCCCACATTTGTGCAGTCAACCAGCGACCTGCCAAAACAATGATTTAAATCAACCCGGTAACAGTTAGCCAGATTTACTGCATAACCTCGTAAGAGTATTGTAGTAGCGGCGATAAATTAAATCATTAAATCCGGCAACCCCCTTCTCTATGAAACCCCAAGCCCCCGGCAATTTTCGTTTTTTACACTTTAAAGCCGTTCAATATTTAAATAGTCAGACCGATGAAAAGAATTCTATTTTTTATACTGGCCACAGCTGCAACAAGTACATATGCCCAGGTAGGTATAGGAACTACAACCCCTAATTCTACATTGGATGTAAGAGGATCGATGTCGCTGAATTATCGTGCATTTACAGCAAGCACAACTGCTGCAACCACAGATAACGTACTGGTATTTACCGGTACATCTGCCTGTACTGTAACGCTGCCGGATGCAACAACTTGTGTAGGTCGTACCTATCGTATAAAAAATGCCAGCACAACAGGACCTGTACCTATTGTAACAGTGGCAACCACTTCATCTCAAACTATTGATGGAAATGCCACCTGGTTATTGGATAATAGCTATGAAGCAGTAACAGTAATGAGTAACGGCGCTAACTGGGTGATCAGTGAACAGAGTGTTCCCGATGGTTCAGGAACCAACTGGAGCCTTGGAGGCAATGGCGTTACTTCAGTAAAAAATTTCGGTACTACTACCAACTGGGATATTCCTTTCATTACAAACAATACGGAAAGAATGAGGCTTACATCTGCTGGCAGACTCGGACTGGGGACATCTACATTTGATGCCACCTATCCCGAGAAACTGGTCGTTGATGCAGGTACTACCACTTCAGTAAATGCAATTGTAGGAAAAGGAACGATCAACAACTACCTACAGTTGAACATCAGGAACCTTAGCAATGGTTCCAATGCTTCTTCAGATGTGGTAGCTACGGCAGATAACGGAAGCGAAACAACCAACTATGTGGATATGGGTATCAACAGCAGCGCCAATACAAGTGGTATAATGGGCTCCGCAAATGATGCATACCTATATAATATTGGTCAGAACCTCTTGATCGGGGCAGGCTCTTCCGGTAAAAACTTGGTGTTTTTGACCGGTGGAACCACTCAATCCACGAACGAGCGGATGCGCATTGATGGTGTCGGAAATGTAGCGATTGGCACGTCGACATTTGATGCCTTCAATGCAGAACAATTGTTGGTAGATGCCGGTAATACTTCCTCTTTCAATGTAATCAGTGGTAAAGGCTCTATTAACAATTATCTGCAATTAAATATCCAGAACCGTAACGCTGGTGGGCAGGCAAGTGCAGACATCGTAGCTACAGCCGACAATGGAACTGAATCCGTTAATTATATCGACATGGGTATTAATTCCAGCAACTATAATTCCGCCAATATATTAGGAGGCTCTAACAATGCTTATTTATACGCTACCGGCAATGATTTTGTAATTGGAAATTCAACATCCGGCAAAGAATTGATCTTTTTCACTGGAGGAATAGGTAATGGTAATGACCGTTTGAGAATTAACAGTACCAGCACATACCCTGGCGCGGATAACACGTACTCATTGGGAGCGAGCGGTGCAAGATGGAGTGCCGTATGGTCTGCCAATGGAACCATCCAGACGTCAGATGCAAGATTGAAAACAAATATTCTTCCACTTGCTTATGGACTATCCGAAGTCATGAAGCTGTCTCCTGTTAGTTATAACTGGAGATCAGAACCTGGATCGGGCAACAAGATCGGTCTCATTGCACAGGAAGTAAAGAAGCTGGTTCCTGAAGTGGTCATTGGCGATGAAACAAAGGAAACGCTGGGAATGAACTATGCTGAGCTGGTGCCTGTGCTGATCAATGCCATTAAAGAGCTGAAGGGACAAGTGGATGACCTGAAGAAAGAGGTACGCGATTTAAAGAAATCAACGAATAACGAATAATAGAATTAACCCTATGAAGAACCTATTTATCACATCAGCAATTGCGCTGATATTAACAGGAACGGCTTCGGCACAGGTGGGTATTGGAACAACCACTCCCAACTCTATGCTGGATCTGAGAGGATCACTCTCAACCAATTACCGTTCCATCACTGCAAGTACAACAGCAACAACAACAGATAATACGATCGTATTTACTGGATCATCTGCTGCAACAGTAACACTGCCAACGGCGGTAAGCATTGGCGGAAGAGCATATTGGATCAAAAATGCCAGCGCAACGATTCCTGCGCCTGTTCTGACAATTGCAACCACAAGCAGCCAGACAATAGACGGAAATACAACCTGGACGCTGGATGAGAACAATGAGATCATTTGTGTAATAAGCGATGGCAGCAACTGGTATGTATTAAACCAGGATGTAGCGGTGCCAAAAACAGCAACTACCGGAGGCCCATGGTTACAAGGGGGCAACCGCGTAACAACATCCAAATCGTTGGGAACGATCTCGAATTTCGACCTGCCTTTCATAACAAATAATACAGAGAAAATGCGCCTGAACACATCCGGTTATCTTGGATTGGGAACTACCAGTCCGGCAGGCCGTTTACACCTGGTGAATGAATCACAGGAGCTGGGCGATGACTATGTATTTGATGATTATGGTACCGGCAACCAGGGGGTTTACCTGTTGAAATCAAGAGGAACAGTAGCCTCACCCGCAAACCTGGCCAATGGCGACCAGATAGGGTGGTTCCGCTTTATACCTAGGTACAATGGTACAATAGGATATTCAGCCGGATCATCTTTTGAAGCGTATTATAAAGGAGATGGAACAACCGCCCTGACTGACCTGAGAATGTTTACAAGTGGTTCTGAGCGCATGCGCATTGGCGAAAATGGTAATGTGGCGATCGGAGCGCAATCATGGGATGGAACCAATCCGGAAAAATTATTGGTCGATGCGGGAACAACCAACTCCTACAACGTAATTGCCGGCAGGGGAACCATCAACAACTATCTGCAGTTAAATATCCAGAACCGCTCCAATGGTGGAAGCGCCAGCTCAGACGTGGTGGCATCAGCCAATAACGGAACGGAATCTTCCAATTTCATAGACATGGGCATTAACTCCAGCCAGTATACCAATACCAGCTTACCCATATTGGGCGGTAATAATACCGCTTATCTCTATGCAACGGGAAGAGATTTCATCATAGGAAATGGCTCTTCTTCACGCAACCTGGTATTCTTTACCAATGGCTTTAATACAACCGATGAAAAGATGCGCATTCTCAGTACCGGTAATGTCGGTATAGGAGTAACCAACCCGGCCGATAAATTATCTGTAGCTGGCGTTGTAGCTCCTTCCGCAGATAACACTTATACGCTGGGCAAATCAGGAGCCAGGTGGAGCGCTGTATATGCAGCCAATGGAACGATACAAACTTCAGATGCACGCTTGAAAACAAATATTGAGCCGCTTGAATATGGGTTAAAAGAAGTATTGCAGATGCAACCTGTCAGATACAACTGGAGAGACAATCCACTTTCCATGGCAAAGATCGGTCTGATAGCACAGGAAGTCAGGAAACTGGTCCCTGAAGTAGTAGTAGGCGATGAAGAAAAGGAAACCCTGGGAATGAACTATGCTGAACTGGTACCGGTATTGATCAATGCGGTAAAAGAACAGCAGCAACAGATAGATGGTATACAGCAGAGAATTGATGCCTTGCAGAAAAAGACAACTAATTCCGCTAAAAAATAAGCAAACAATATTCTTGAGTCAAAACAGATGATGCGATGTTTAAAAAAATCATAAGCTGTGGTCTGATCGGATTGTTTGCCCTTTCTGGTTACGGACAAATTGGACTAGGCACGTCATCACCGAACTCATCGTTGGATGTAAGGGGTGGGTTCACCACAGCCGTCAGAACATTTTCAGCAACAACTACAGCAGCAACAACAGATCATAACCTGCTGTTTACAGGAACTTCAGCTGCAACAGTAACACTTCCTGATGCGGCTACCTGTGTCGGCAGGATCTATTGGATAAAGAACGGTAGCACCACTTTACCAGTGCCAATCGTTACTATTAATACTGTTTCATCACAAACTATCGGCGGAGCAACTACTTATACCCTGGAAGAACCATATGAAATTGTTCGTTTGGTAAGTGATGGCTCAAACTGGCAGGTAAGCAGCGGTGATGTAGCAGCCCGCAAATCTTCAACAGTTGGCGGTACCTGGAACCAGGGAGGTAATAAAATGACCCTCATTAAAAACCTGGGCACCATCACTAATTATGATCAGTCATTTATTGCAAACAATATTGAAGGTATGCGTGTATCGGCAAGTGGTTTCCTCGGATTAGGAGCGACTAACCCCATTGGAAGGCTTCATGCACAATCACAGAATGATGACGCAGGGAACGACTATATTTTTGAAGATTATGGTTCAACCATAACAGCCGGATTCTTTGTCCGCAAACATCGTGGTACTGTGGCATCGCCTCAAAACTTACAGAATGGTGACATGATCAGCCAGTTTCGATTATCTCCCCGGTATAATGGATCAATCACCAATAGTGATGGCTCCGGTCTCGATGCTTATTACCATGGAAATGGTACAACACTGTTAACCGATCTGCGCTGGTTTACCGGCGGTGTGGAAAGAATGAGGATGAATGATACCGGTAATGTTGGTATCGGGACAACAAACTTTGATCCGAACGATATAGAACGATTGCTGGTAGATACTGACAGTACCGGTTCTTATAATGTGGTCAGCGGAAGAGGTGAAATAGATAATTACCTTCAATTGAATATTAAGAATAACTCAGCAGGAGCAAATGCCAGTACTGATATAGTAGCTACCTCGGACAATGGTACAGAGTCCGTAAACTATATCGATATGGGAATTAACTCATCTGGCTATAATAATACTCTATTGCCCATTTTGAATGGTGTGAGTGTTGCATATTTATACGCCACAGGAGCAGATTTTGTAATTGGTAATGGAACAACAGGCAGCGACATGGCATTTTTTACCAATGGCTATACAGCAGCCAGCGAAAGAATGCGGATCAGTGCGTCAGGTAATATTGGGATTGGAACAACCGGTACTCCCGCAGATAAATTGACTGTGGCAGGTATCATGTCACCTTCCGCTGATAATAGTTATACAATTGGTAGCTCCGCCAATCGCTGGAGCGCAGTATACGCAGTAAATGGGACTGTCCAGACTTCCGATATTCGCTTCAAAACAAACATCCAGCCACTTGAATACGGAGTACAAACAGTCATGCAGCTGAAACCCGTTCGGTATAACTGGAAAAATGATCTATTGAAAGTAAAGAAGATCGGATTGATAGCACAGGACGTACAACAACTCATTCCGGAAGTAGTAACAGGTAATGAGAAGAAAGAAAACCTTGGGATGAATTACGCTGAAATGGTGACCGTATTGATCAATACTATAAAAGACCAGAACAAAAAGCTTCAACAGTTGAAAGAACAACTGGAGCAGCTGGAAAAAATATCACAATAACTAATTGAATACAATAAAAGATAACTTATGAAAATTATTATACGCCTTTTGTCTGTTTGTTTCTTCCTGCAGGGATATGCATTGCAGGCACAGTCAGACCTGCAGAATAATGGCACGTTATACATTAGTACGTCATCAGACATACTCTATGTAAGTGGAGCATTTACCAATGCTGCCACAGGGGCATTGACCAATAATGGAAGTTTGTACATTCGTCAGAACCTCTCGAATGCCCAGGCATCGATGGCCATCGGTACCGGCACATTGTACCTGAATGGTTCATCCGCGCAGACCATAAGCGGTGCCCAGGTATTTAAAACTTTCAACCTGGTTACCAATAACAGTGCGGGGATAACCCTCAATAATAACCTGGACGTAAGCGGAGCACATACGTTCACGAGTGGCGTAATCACAACTTCTGCTACTCCTAACTACTTGATCTACGAAGCTGGCTCATCTTATTCAGGAGATGGTAATTCCAGGCACGTAAATGGATGGGTTAAAAAGTTTGGCAATACTGCCTTCACATTTCCGCTGGGAAACGGGTCTTACGAACGCGTGGCCGCCATGTCAGCCTTATCAGCTTCTTCCGAATTCAATGCAATTTACCGGGCAACGACTCCTAACAGGATGAACCTGTTGTCACCTATCATGGATGTAGAGCCTGGAGAATACTGGGAAATCAATCGCATAAGTGGAGGAACTTTTGTGTTGACACTAAATTGGGACAATAGCAAAGTGATTTTTCCCGACTACCTTATGCCCGATATCAGGGTGGTTCAGTATAATACCGGTTTGTGGACTAACAGGGGCGGCACTGCTTCAGGCAATGTATACCTGACCGGCTCAGTTTTTTCCGGAACAGTAAACAATTTTGGCTTTTTTACTATTGGAAGCGTAGGTGTAGCATTGCCTCTTCGCTTTATCAGCATTACAGCTCTAAGAATTCAGGGTACAACAAAAGTACAATGGACTACCGCAGATGAGATGAACGTGGACCATTTTGAAGTGGAGAGAAGCAATAACGGTGCTGTATTCGTTTCAATAGGAAATGTAAAGAGTAGTAATTCCAATAATGGAAGTCAGTATGAATATTCAGATGCATTGCCATTTCAAGGCAAGGCCTGGTATCGCATTCGTGCAGTAGATAGGGATGGAAAAGTTTCTTACTCCGGTATCGTTGCGGTAATGGAAAATGCAAACCGTGGCGAATCAATGTATGTATTGAATAACCCGGCACATCAATCAGTATACCTGTATGCATCGGATCTTTATAAGGGGACTTATAAATATGAACTGTTTAATGCCACAGGACAACTGGCACAGAAGGGACAGATCACTGTTGATGGAAATAACATTGTATCAATACCATTGTCAGGTAAGATATTCCCTGGCTCCTATATACTGAGTGTTCGCAATGAGGCGCATCGATTAACAGAGAAGATATTAGTTAAGTAAATACTGAAACACTAACAGCTATGGTAAACAGAGAAGGCCGTCTCGACTGAGGCGGTCTTTTTCATGTCCTGCCTGCCTTTGACCGGTGCCCCGTAGAGCCTGCCCCGCTTGAGTTCCCCCTTTCTATTTCTCCCACTATCTGTAATTTAAAGGCTAAACTGTAATCCCGCTGAGTCCGTTTCTTTACAGACCTGGCTTGCTTTCTCATAAATAAATTGATTTAAGTGTCAACTTATTTCAGGAAGAGGCAATTGGTAAAAAAAAGGCTGCCTCTATTGAGACAGCCTCTTTTATGTGCCGGTTTTTCTTTATTATTTGCCGAATACCTTTCCGAAGAAAGATTTTTTGGATTCCTTTACGACGACTGGGTTCGTTGCCTCCACACTTTCCATAAGCGTTTTCATCTTATCAGGACTCAGAGTGGACTTAACAACATAATCGGAAGCACCATTATCTATAGCCTGGGTAGCCACTTGCGGATTTTCCTGGCCGGTAATGATATATACGATGGTAGCAGGATTGATACGCTTGATTTGCTTTAATACATCAATCCCGTTCATACCTTCCATATTGTAATCAAGGAAGATCAAATGAGGCTGTGCGCTTAAATGGTCCAGGCACTCGTCTCCACCTGTGAAGGAGGTTACATTATTATAACCAAGATTTTTAAGGAACTGGTTGTAGAGGGTAAGACAGAAAATATCGTCGTCTACAATGAATATTTTCAAATCAGATTGTGGCATGTGATTAAGTTTAATGATCGACAATTCAGATAAAGCCTTCTTATTAAACGCTACAGGAACGCTGGTATTTGGCAATACCCGTGATAGCAAAGTAAAACCCGTGAATGTATGCATCAAGGGGTAAGAGTTTGTGCTTACCGTTTGGAGAATGAATTTGTACAGGCTACTTGCCTTCGAGATAGTTGCAATAATCAAGTGAGCCCAGTCGTAAGCGCAATGGGACCCTGGTCATTTTCTCAAGCTGCAACTCCTTTTTACAAAAGAAGCCGAAATGCTGGGTATAATAATTGATGTCAATGGGGCTGACGGGAACACTATGCGAAATGAGATCCCACCCTTTTATTGGTTCCCTGCCCGGCATATGCAATTTGATCCTGGAAAAATCCTTCTGTGCCGGGTAAATCGAAATACTTGAAATATGAATGGGTTTTATAGACAAAACAGCGGTTTTTGTCTGCCGGATTTGAGCCCTGGAGACAAGCCCTGGCAGCAAAAAAATAAAAACAACAATAATTTTATAAAATCGTTGCACCAGCTTTAACTCATTTGTCCGTAAATTACGGCCTGATTTTTGTGGTTCCCGCGATTCTTCAATATTTATTTTGAAGGGCGTGGGATTAAAGCCCCTTGACGCTCATGGCATTAAGTCAAAGTTTACAACAAAAACTTCTCCAAAAGCTATCTCCCCAGCAGATTCAGTTGATGAAGTTGCTGCAGGTTCCGACTGCAAATCTGGAAGAGCGCATCAAGGAAGAACTCGAAGAAAATCCCGCCCTGGAACTATCTGAAGACGAACATGAAGACCAATATGACAATGATCTGAAAGATGAATTTGAAAACAATGCGGAGGATGAGTATGAAACAGACGGAAGCGAAGAGCAATATGAGAATATAGACATCAGTGAGTATATAGGTGATGAGAACGGCGAGATCGCTGATTACAAAACAAGGGATGATAATTACCCAGAGGCAGATGATAACAAAACAATCCCCTACAGGATAGAGACTTCTTTTCATGAACATTTATTGGCGCAATTAGGATTGCTGAAGCTTGATGACAAACTAAATCGCATCGCTGAGCAAATTGTCGGTAGTATAGATGATGATGGCTACTTGCGCCGCGAAACAGCAGCAATTGTGGATGATCTGGCATTCCGTCAGAATATTGACAGCAATAACCAGGAAGTGGAAGCAGTGATCCGCCTGGTACAACAGTTTGATCCCCCCGGGGTAGGCGCACGTGATCTGCAGGAATGTTTGCTGCTTCAGTTACAGCGCCAGAAAGTAGAAGGAAAAGAAGTAGACAAAGCTATTGAAGTGCTCACCAATTATTTCGATGAATTTACCAAAAAGCACTACGACAAAATACAACGGGGACTGGACATTGATGATGAAGGATTGAAAGAAGTGATTAGCCAGATTATACGTCTTACACCAAAGCCCGGGGGCAATCATGGAGATATCAATAAGGCTGAAAGCTATGTAGTGCCTGATTTCTTTGTATACAATAATGGAGGAAAGCTTGAACTGACCCTCAATTCTAAAAACGCCCCGGACCTGCGCATTAGTGAAGGATATCGGGATATGCTGCGTGAATATGATAAAGGCAGCAAAAAAGACAAGCGTCAGAAAGAAGCCGTTTTATTCATCAAGCAAAAGATAGACGCCGCCAAATGGTTTATTGATGCCATCAAGCAACGTCAGCATACATTGACCAGGTAATGGAAACCATTATGGATTACCAGCACGACTTTTTCATGACAGGTGATGAAACCACGCTCAAGCCGATGATCCTGAAAGATATTGCTGAACGCACCATGCTCGATATCTCAACAGTAAGCCGTGTTGCAAACAGCAAATTCGTACAGACGGAGTTCGGGACTTACAGGCTTAAGTTCTTCTTCAGTGAATCCCTCAGCACAGAAAGCGGTGAAGAAGTATCTACGAGGGAAGTAAAGAAAATCCTCAGCGATCTCATAGAAGGCGAAAGCAAAAAGAAACCCCTCAGCGACGAAAAATTGACCGAGCTCTTACAGGAAAAAGGTTATAATATTGCACGACGCACGGTGGCCAAATACCGGGAACAACTAAATATACCGGTGGCAAGATTGCGGAAAGAATTATAATGGATACGATGGAAAATGCAACATTAACCGGCTCACAACCTAATGCATCGCTGGTACGGATACCGGCACATATTATTTCCTATATATTTCATCCCTTATTTATCCCGTCCTATGTAACTGCCTTCTTGTTATATATTCATCCTTATGCTTTTGTTGGACTGGATTCAAAGCAAAAATTATTCAGGTTACTGACAGTCGTATTCTCTACAGCATTCCTGCCGGCATTTTCTGTTTTATTGATGTATGCCCTCAAATTGATAAGCTCAATTTATCTCCGGACACAAAAAGACAGGATCATTCCCTATGCAGCCGCCATGGTATATTATTTCTGGGCATGGTACGTAGCTAAAAATATCCCGGACAATCCCGGATACTTCGTACAATTTATGCTGGGTACTTTTCTCGCAGTCTGTGCGGGATGGCTCTATAATATCTATATCAAGATCAGCATGCACGCCATCGCGATGGGCGGAGTGATGGCTTTTTTTCTCATGCAGGTCCTCCTTAGAATGGAAGACTCTACAGGCCTCTATTTTTCTATTTCCGTATTGATAGCCGGCCTTGTTTGTACATCAAGGCTGATCGTCTCGGATCATACACAGCGGGAAATTTATGGAGGACTGTTCGTAGGCGCCTTATGCCAGGTCATCGCATTAATAGCCTGATTTCAATATATTTTAATGCTGTGTTTTCCGGTAGGAAACACGGCATTAAAAAAGAAAAGCTCAATCATAGGGTACGACCTATAATGAGCTTTCTGCCTTCAAACCATCTGAAGTTCGTCCACTAGCCGTTCAATATCTTGGACTTTGTCAGATAGACTTTTGCGGGATGATAAATGAATAAACAAGAACCATCCTTAATTATATCAATAACTTTTTGAGTGTCTTTAGCCGGGATTGCAGGGCAACCGAAGCTGCGGCCGTTGATCCGGTTATAGCGCAGGTAATTCGGTCCTACATACTTTGAACCATGTATCACGATATTCCTCGCTTCTGCTTTATCATTGATACCATGCTCCAGTCCGTCAAGCTTCAAAGCCAGGCCATGATCGCCAAAATAAGTTTGACGGGTAACATAAAAACCAAGACTGCTCTTATGTGATTCGGGACTGTTTGAAAAAGAGCGGGCATATTCACCACCTGAATTACGTCCATGCGCTACATAGGTGTTGACCAATAGCTTCATATTGGCAATATCAATGACATATAGTCTCTTTCTGCACGAAGACTGGCTGAAATCACAGATCGAAAGCACTTCATTATTTTCCAGTCGCTTATGTTCAGACAATTGTTTGTATCCTTTCCAGGCATATTCAAAAGCTTGTACAGACAAGCCATATTTTTTCAATTGCATGCTGTCGTACATGGCATCAGATTCTTCCTGCAATAATTGTGCAGCTGATTTTTCTACAACTACGGGGGCTGGGGTGACCGGGGGCGTTGTGATAGCTTCACGAGGCGCTGTATACGTTTTGTGTGTACCCGAAATTAAGACGGGATACATGGCGAAAAAGAATAGCAGGCCGCCAAAGGACACGGATTTAAAGGGTCGATACATCGGGTTAGTAATTCAGTTTTCCAGGATGACGTTACGGTTTTTAAACGGCATCCAGCAACAAAATATTATTCAAGCATCAATAATGCAAGCGCGAATAAGTGGTATTTTTTATTGTATGTAGAGATAAGATTATTTCATATACAAAATTGTGTATATGAAACCATAAGGCATTGGCAGTGAATTATCCCGGGGTGTTCAGGTTGCGCTTATGGATATTGAACTCATTCGCATATATCTTGATGAGAACAAGGAAAAGAGAGATAAGAATAGGGCCAAAAATGAGTCCTATAAAACCGAATAAACTCACCCCGATTATGACCCCAAAACCTGTGATCAGCGGGTGTACATCACCGAGTCTCTTTCCAACCCACATGCGGAACAGGTTATCAACGGTGCCGACAATACCCAGGCCATAAACCAGCATGATCACTCCTTTCCCGATCTTTGCATCAGCAAAAAATAACAGGCTCACGGGAATATAGGCAATAGCAGCTCCCAGCACCGGCAACATAGCAGTAATACAGGTAAGAACAAACCAGAACCACGGCTCCTTTACACCTAAGATCAAATAACCTATCAGTGCAACTACACCTTGTAAAATGGCGATCAGCGGAATGGCGATGGCATTGGCATATACCAATCCATTGAGCTCCTTCCTTAATAATAATGTGTTCTCATCTTTTAATGGCACCCAATCATAAAAATTGGATTCCATTTTACGGCCATCCACCAACATGAAGTATAATATAAAATACATGATGAGAATTGTGGTCAGCGTATCCAGCGTGGCCCCCAATATTTTAGGAAGTGATTGCCCGGCCCAGTCGGTTATTTTACGGATGTTTTCATCCGTAAGGATATTGATCTTATAGGTCGCTTCATATTTCTGGATATACTTTTCAATGGAAGTCAAAACCTCGCCGGAATGCTGCACCGCAAAGGCGATCTTGGATGAAAGCATATTTATTACCAGGAAGACCGGCAACAGGATGATCATAAAAGAAAGGAACATGAGCACCGCCGCAGCCACATTTTTATTCCACTTACGCTTGCCCTGCAGTATGAACATAGATTTGCGAAGCAGCACATATAATGCATAAGCGCCCAGGAAGGCGGGTAAAAAGCTGCTCAATTGATTAAACAGCAGTATACCCAACGCAATAATGGTAAGTAATATTAATGCCTGCCTGACGGCATTGTTCGGGATCTGTTGCTTCATGAACCTAAGTTACACCTTTACTTTTTTCCACTTGCCCCGCCTGAATATAATAACTGCAGAAATGGTGACCATTGCTTCGGTAATTAAGATAGCTACAAATACACCTTTTGTTCCCCATGCCAAAGGCATAGCCAGCAAATAAGCCAGCGGAATCTGCAATAACCAGAAGCAGAAAAGATTAATATAGGTCGGCGTTTTTGTATCGCCTGCTCCATTGAAAGCGTTAATAACAACCATTCCTATTCCATAAAGTATATAACCAATGCTGATAATACGCAAAGCCTGTACGGCAAATGCTTCCACATCCACATCCTTATTCATGAACTGAACAATAGGCTGTGCGAATACCAGGAAAATGATAGTTACAAATATCATGAATATGGTATTATACCAGGCGGTTTTCCATACAGACTGTTCCGCTCTTTCCGGTTGCATAGCGCCCAGGTTCTGACCTACCAGTGTAGCTGCCGCATTGCTCATGCCCCATGCGGGCAGCAGGCAGAAAATAAAAATGCGGACTGCAAGTGTATACCCGGCTACTGCGGTGGCGCCAAATTCATTAATAATTCTCAATAGAACGATCCAGCTGGCTGAGCCAATCAGGTATTGAAGCGTGCCTGTCCAGGCTATATTAAATATAGAACCGATCATTTTCCAGTCGGGCACAAGATGTGATAGCCTGAACTTGATGATCCGTTTGGCGCCAAAAAGGTGGTACAATTGATAAAGAACACCAATTCCCCTGCCGATGGTAGTAGCAATGGCCGCACCCGTTAAACCCAGCGCAGGAATAGGGCCCAATCCGTAAATCAACAACGGGCAAAGTAGAATATTGCAGATGTTTGCCAGCATAAGAGAACGCATGGCCATCGACGCATCGCCCGATCCGCGGAATATACCATTGATCAGGTGCAGTAAAATGATGATAATGCTATTGCCATACACGATACGGGTATAGTTGGAACCGATGCTGATGATTTCTTGTTTTGCACCCATCAGTCTAAGAATATCCACTGCAAAAACAACCCCGCTGATGCTTAACACTACAGCAAATAGAATAGCCAGAATAGCCGATTGAATGCCTGCCTTTGCTGCGGCATCAGGATTTTTTTCACCAATCCGGCGTGCTACCATTGCGGTGGCAGCCACGCTTAAACCGATCGCCATAGAGTAAACAATGGTCAGGACCGATTCAGTGAGGCCTACTGTTGCAACGGCCTCAGGCTTGTCCAGCCTTCCAACAAAGTAAATATCGACCAGTGCAAATATTCCTTCCATCGACCATTCCAGCACCATGGGGACAGCCAGTAGGAAAACTGCCCTGCGAAGGCTGCCTTTGGTGAAATCCTGCGCTTCGCTACCGCTTATCGCCTGTTTAAACAAAGCCCAGATAGACTTAGAGCCAGTAGTTTGGTTTGACATACAAAACCAGTTTTAATAAATATTCTGTAAATGAATTAAATAATAGAGAAATAGCAATAAGGATTGCTTTCTTGAAAGGGGAGTAACCAATAATTAATGTTCGGGAGGCATTCCTGATGCAGCGTCGAACTCAACCAACCATTTTCATATGCGTGAAATTGACAAGGTGCAAAACTAGAGAAAGCTCCCAACCCGGAAAAATTTATTTCGGCTAATTGATTATTTGGCTCATTTGCCCCTTCAGTAATGCTGGTCTACACCACTTTAGAGTTTAACATGATTTACCCGGCGGAGCAATGTGCCGTAGCCCCTAACATGTTGCATTTGGTAAAATAGACCGAATGGTCTATTTTTATGTAGTGACGACAAAGGCCGACAGAACAAAGGAATTTATCATAGAAAAAGCAGCGCCCCTTTTCAATAAGAAAGGATATGCAGGCACTTCCATGAATGATATCATGAAAGCTACGGGCCTGGCAAAAGGAGGACTCTATGGCAACTTTAAGAATAAGGATGAAATCGCTGCTATGGCATTTGAATATTCATATAATAAGTTGAAGGAAGATCTCTCCGCCAGGGTATTGCCCTGCAAAACAGCAACAGAAAAACTGCATGCCATCCTGCAATATTACAGGAATTATACGATCAATTCACCAGTCGATGGAGGCTGCCCCTTGCAGAATACAGCAATAGATGCAGATGATGCCTATCCCTTTTTAAAAAAGAAAGCAAAGCTCGCCCTACATGAAATGCTGGGCGTGCTACAAAAGATCATGGAAAAAGGAATAAGAGAAAAGGAATTCCGCCTGGATATCAATGTAAAAAAAGAAGCTGAAATATTTTATGCCCAGATAGAAGGCGGCATTATGATGTCGAGACTTTCTGATGATGTCAGTATGCTGAACAGGATGCTCGATAACCTGAAATTTAAAATTGAAACCGAATACCTGAAATAACTACCATGGAACTAAAAACCTATTACATAGTAAGGTTTGGGGACTGCGATCCCTTTGGGCATTTGAACAATGCACGGTATATCGATTATATGATCAATGCCCGGGAAGACCACCTGCGCGAATTTTACCGGATCAGCCTTCCTGATTTTATCAAACAGGGACAGGGCTGGGTAGTACGTAGTCACGAAATTCAATACATACGACCGGCACATTACAATGAAAAAATATGTATCGTTTCCCGCCTGGTTGAATTAAGTGATACACATGTACTGGTGGAAATGTTGATGTTCGATGAACAGCAAACTACGCTGAAAGCCATATTATGGACCAACTTTACCAGTGTGGATACACGCACTGGTAAAAAAAGAATTCATATAGAATCCTTTTCGGAATTTGCAAAGACGGTGGAATTGCATGACATTAATATTTCCGCAGGAATGGAAGAACGCATTAAAGGACTGTTGAGCCCGGCATAAGCAGCTTAACGGTGAATGGCTTCTCTGATCAGTTGCCTGCTTATTTCTTCCAGTTTTTTCCTGGCAGTCATATCATAGGCTTGAGGTAAAGCCTTTGATTGCTTCTTAAGATCGAAATAAGCGCCGCTAATTTTTTCTGTTTCTGGTGAAAGGATTACATACAACACTGTATCAACTCCCGCAGCAACCGTAGTATGTACTCCAAAATCGCTCTGCCGGACCATATTCGTATCCATTAAGGTGGCAGGATGTAGACAATTAACCGTGACACCGGTATCTTTCAATGCTTCAGCAAGACTAAATGTATGCATGACCTGCGCAAGCTTACTTTGTGCATACGCCTTATATCCATCATAACCTCTTTCCAGCATTACATCATTGAAATTTATAGGAGACTGTCCGGCTGATGATATATTGACAATTTTTGAAGGAGCTGATTGCTGAAGAAGCGGCAGTAAGTTTTCTGTCAATAAAAAAGGAGCGAGATAGTTAACGGTAAAGATCAGTTCATATCCATCCTGGCCAAGCTGGCGCCTTTGTCCTCTTTTCCCACCGCCAATACCGGCATTATTGATGAGAATATCTATATGCTGATGTTCAGCAAGGATTTTGTCGCTCATCGCTACCACCTCCTCCAGGGAAGATAAATCTGCATTATAGTATTGATGGTTATCATGCTCGCTATTCCGCTCAATTTCCTGCAGAACGGCTTTTCCTTTCTCAGGGTTCCTGCCATGCACTAATAAAATAGCTCCGCGCCGGGCCAGTTCAATTGCAACAGCTTTTCCTAAACCATCAGTAGCCCCGGTTATTAAAATAATTTTCTCTTTTGGAGACATGGCGGCAAAGATACTTGCGAAATGTCAAAGAATTGAAGAGAGGAGTTCACTGACAAATGATAAATAATGAAATTCCTGTAGTACAAATATGCGGGAAAGTTGTTTTAACTACGTGCATTTACACAGCACAGTAATTTTTGCGATTTAAACCCCTCGGATTTGAGGGGTTTAAAATTCTTTAATTCAATATTTATGATTTACTCAGTAGGCATTCCTTTGTTATTAGTGCATTTTTATTACCTGTACAGGATCCTGAACAACCGGCAGGAGGAAATAAATTTCCGGTTCAGGTTGCACAGGCTTCAACGTCGATTGCATAACCTGGCAGAGAATAATTATGTAAATCCGGGTAGCCGGGAATTTGATTATCTCGATGCTACATTATTTCTATTGGTAGAGAACAGTCGCCGGTTTACTTTATTCAACCTCCTTGTTTGGGAATTCAGGCATCGAAGAATAAAGAAGGACATAAAGTTGTACAGGAAATTATATAGTAGCGCTTTAAAGAAAATTGAAGCTAATCTATACCTGTACGACATTCACGAAGCGAGAATTCGAATATGCATCGATTATATTTTAGGCCGTAATAGAATAACCTGGTTCCTGCTTAGGAACCTTCACCCTTATTTTCTCAACATACACGAGCTTAAACATAGCCTGCGAAATAGAGTTGTTGGCGCAGGATACTATCCCGAGACAAGCGCTATCAGGAAGTTTTTAGTAGTGGTGGCAAAATTTCCCGGGGAGATAACACCTGCCATTTAGTAATCCGTATCTTTATCGAAAGAACCCGCCATTAACCCATGATACTACTGCCTGGAGAGGATAAATTAGTAACCTCTAATAATGAAAAGATCATTCTGACAACACACCGGATTGTAATGCGGGATATCGAACGAAGCTATATGCATAGCATCGAGATATTCCTCGAAGATATTGGCTCTGTAGAAGTGAAATACACCAGTAATGTAAAGCTTCTTCAGCTTGGAATATTCGGAACATTGATCTTTGCTGCTTTCCTGTACGATCTTGGTAGTCCGTCTGGTCCCGGAATAATACTGATGACAAGTCTCGTACTAATTGGTTTGTGGTGGTTCTCGAGACAACACATTATATCGATAACAGCCAAAGGAGGAAGTAACTTAAGCTTCCGGATTGAAGAGATACCCCTCGCTAAAATAGAGGAGTTCATCAATAAAATCCAACAGGCAAAAGCTGCCCGGATCAGGCAGCTCTATAAGATCTGATGATAGAGATTTAATAACTATTTATACTCCCATTCAGCTTTCCATTAATGATCTTCCCGTCAGTGATCGATAAAGATTCTCCTTTATTATTCTGAACTGTTCCGGAAAAGGTTCCATTGATCACAAGCTTCACAAGGTCAACTTCAGTGATCACAAACGAACCGCTAATGAAACTATATGAGTCAGAGAGATCGGCATAGTCAGCATGATAACTGCCGTGCGATTGCCCGGAAAGAGCGCCATTTTCAAGCCCTAAAACATAGGTGCCAGGTACAGAGCCATTAAGATTTACGCCAATCGTTCGTTTATCTTGATGCATATTAGAAGTAATATTCAACCACAACCTGGAAGGATCAGTACTCCATTTTACCCGGCTGATTGTCCAACCGCTTGTAACTACTGCTGAGCCATTCACTTTAAAAGAGATGACGTTATCGGTTTTTGATATAGCTCCTTGCATGTCAACAGTAGCATCAGAATGATTCATTGGAACGGCCTGGGAGCAACTGAACAGAAAAATGATGGCCAGGATTGATCCGGTAATTTTTATCATAACTATGCTTTTTTGCAATGAGCCGCAAAAGTGCACCCAATTGGAACACTGTAGTATCACCTATTGCGATACAAAGCCTAACTGATTATGGGGAGGATTGCCAACATCCCCCTAAAAGAACGCCCTTTTAACTGGTATTGGGGATTGATATAACATCCTTGTTAACATTACTTTGTGAGTAAAGAAGGGAGTATTAGGATTTCTTTAGTAATACTTTTTCAAAGTTGCGGGTCTACTATATGAACGGTGACTTAACAACAAATTACTTAACAATAAAAACAGGATGTATGAAGACCTTATTAACACTCACAACACTGGTACTGATTGTAATCGGAAGTTTGGCAAGTTTTCGTCTTTTTGAAAACGCACACTATATTTTCTCAGCGCTGCTCATCGTAGCAAGTTATTTATCAGCTGCATTATCAATCTATATCGTTACTAACAAGAAAGTGGTATTGCAGTAAGAAGGGACCGATTACGTAGCCTGGATAAACAGAAGGGACAATCCTAAGGGATGTCCCTTTTTTTATTTATCTCCCTGATTCTCCTGCAATTGACGTTCAGATCAACGGCTGAAATGCTTCACCCGTAAACGTTTCCCCGGAATTTTTTCCCTGATCGCTATGAGGTATAGATTTCTTGTTCTATCTTAATGATCCCAATTCCTTCTCTTTATTTCACCAATTCCCCATGAAGAATTTACTGTAAACCCGGTTAGCCCCGGCAACTGTGACGCTAAAAAATCGTACATTTAAAATAACACGTTAAACGGACGGATTCTCGCACTACTAACCATTCTATTCTTGTTGATTCCTCCCTGCATTGACCTAACCAACTTTTTACAGAGGTTGCATGAAGAAAATTGTTACCTGCTGGGTGCTGATTATTGGCCTGACTTTAACTGCCAATGCCGACCATATCACCGGTGGTGAAATGTTCTATACCCTAACGAATTACTCCAATGGAGTTTATAACTACCATGTAACTACTAAACTGTTCATGGATTGTTATAGCAACCGCCGCCTGCCTGATCCCGCCGTTTTCGGAATATTTGATAAGACTACCGGTAATCGTGTAAAAGATATTTCAGTGGGTATGACAACCCAGCAAGGACTGGAATTGACCAATCCCGGACCTTGTATTACAAATCCTCCAAAAGTCTGCTACCAGATAGGATACTATGATTTCGACGTTCCATTACCTCCATCGCCATTGGGATATATAATTGTTATCCAGGTAGTATACAGGGTAAAGGGTATTAGCAACCTTACGCCTGAGTATGGGAATATTGGTGCGACCTACAGTTGCGAAATTCCCGGCACTTCTTCCATAGCTACAGCACCACAAAACAACAGTGCAAAATTCGCAGGAGATGATATGGTCGTGATTTGTGCCAACAACTCATTCTCTTACAGCTTTGCTGCGAAGGACCCCGATAAAGAAGATGTTCTGCGATATACATTCTGCAATGCGTTGATAGGCGGTTCAGGTGGCGGCGGAACAAATAGCTCTCCTCAACCACCGCCCTATCAGTCTGTTCCTTATGGTAATGATTATGGACCTACACAGCCATTAGGCTCCGCGGTGCATATTGATCCTGCGACGGGTATGATCACCGGCATTGCGCCCGATGAAGGAATTTATGTGGTGACGGTGTGCGTTGATGAGATCCGGGATAGTAAAGTCATTGCCACCCAGCGTAAAGACCTGCAAATACGGATTACCAGTTGCACCATAGCATCAGCATCAATTCCACCGGATTTAATGTTGTGTAAGGATACCAAAACCATTTCACTGTCGAACTTATCAACCAGCCCATTGATCACTTCCACCAACTGGGAGATCTTTGATGCCGGAGGAGCGTCCATCTTCAGTTCATCCAGTACAACCGATAACTATACCTTCAACGATATTGGTACATATAAAGTGAAGCTTGTCATTAATCGTGATAAGCAATGCTCTGACTCAGCCAGTTCCACAGTGAGAGTATATCCTGGATTTGTGCCGTCTTTTAATTTTAACGGAATCTGTTTCAATAAACAAACCCAATTCACGGATGCATCCACATCGAGGTATGGAATAGTCAGTTCATGGAAATGGGATTTTGGTGATTTTTCATCCACCGGCACATCCCTTCTTCAGAATCCTGTTCACACTTATGCATCCATGGGCTCCAAACATGTACGGCTGATTGCTACCGATACAAAAGGGTGCAAGGATACAACCTTCAAAGATGTGGTAATAGTAGATAAACCACCAATAACACTGGCATTCAGGGATACGCTGATCTGCGTACCTGATCCCGTGACACTCAAAGCATCAGGCGGCGGAATATTCAGCTGGGCTGGTATAAGCATCGTTAATCCAAATACGCCGGCTCCAATAGTTTCCCCTGTCGCTACATCCATGTATTATGTTACGCTGAATGACAACGGATGCGTTAACCGTGATTCAGTTAAAGTGAGAGTGGTGGATCATGTAACACTACAGGCAATGCAGGATACGATCATTTGCCAGGGAGATACGGTGCGGCTACATCTGCAATCAAATGGATTGCAGTATTCATGGACGCCTGCAGCACAGGTGATAAATCCATTGGCCGCTAATCCATTTGTTATAACAGGAGCGCCCACTCCTTACCAGGTAGTAGCAAGAATAGGAAGTTGTACAGCTCGCGATGAAGTGAGAGTACAAACTATCCCTTATCCAGTAGTCAATGCAGGACCAGACACCACTATTTGCTTTAATTCCCTGGCCCAATTAAAAGGAAGCACGAATGGAAGTTCATTCAACTGGTTGTCATCGCCAACGCTGAATAATCCAAACGTACTGAACCCTTATGCAACCCCGCGCGATCCGGCTACTCCTTATATCCTGTCAGCAACAGATACGAAAGGTTGCCCCAAGCCGGCATTTGATACCGCCTTCGTTTATATGCTGCCCGATATCAGCACATTTGCAGGAAGAGATACATCCGTCATTGTGGGTCAGCAATTGAAGCTGCATGTTTCAGGTGGCATCAGGTATGAGTGGTCACCGGCAATTGGTTTGTCAAATACACACAGCGCAGATCCCATAGCTGTATACCATGATCCTTCTGCAGGCATCCAGTATAAGGTAATGGCATATAATTCAGCGGGATGTGCGGATTCAGCATTTGTGAAAGTGAAAGTATACCAGACTGCGCCGACCGTCTTTGTTCCGAATGCATTTACGCCCAATTCAGACCGTAAAAACGATGTACTGCGACCACTGGCGGTAGGTATAGCGAAGATTGATTATTTCCAGGTATTCAATCGCTGGGGACAAATGGTATTTACCACCAACATAAATGAGCATGGTTGGGATGGAACAGTAGGCGGCAGGCCACAACCGGCAGGTGCATACGTATGGGTAGTGAAAGCAACAGACTTTACAGGGTCACCATATGTGCAGCGGGGAACAGTTCTACTGATCAAATAATTATTGCGGTATTATCCTCTTCCGGCAGCATTTTGCCGGGCTTCCCGCCAATCGATGGAAAAAATGTCCAGCAGTTTATCGCAAAGCTCACTGATGCGTGTGGGCTTGGTAAGGAAATAATCAGCACCCAGCTGCATGATCTCATGAATGTCTTTCTGGTGGGAACTGGTAGAATAGATGATCACAGGCACCTGTGAGTATAAGGGAAGTTTTTTGAGCTCTATTAAACATTCTTTGCCATTAAGCTTCGGCATGTTGAGATCGAGGAATATAAAATGTGGAACAGGTATAGCTTTCTCCCTCAATTGCTTCAGGGCGGCTTCTCCGTTATTGGCAAAAAAGAAATCAATAGGGATATTCAAATCATTGACAGCCTCATGCAGAAATAGCTGATCGTCTTCATCATCATCTACGATAAATAGGATTTTGCGGCCGTCCATAAATTTTATAGGTTGAACACAGAAGATTCGCAAAATAAGTGTTTTCGGGGTATCCATGAAAATTCAACTTCATATTTCTTTCGTATCGCCCAAACCAACCATTGTGGCATATTTTACCCATTTTGTCGAAAGCTGTTAAAGTTTTTTTAATCGGCTATAGCATCAAACATCAGGAAGCTGATCATGTTATAAATTTGTACCTCCAATTTCTTAATTGTAAAAACTATAGTCCGCATGGTTAGGTCGATTTACCCGAAAGTAAAATCAATTATTTCTGTTTTTTTCCTGTTGATTGGTAGCCTTTGTTTTGTATACGCTTTACCACCTTCAAAATCACGGGTATCAGCAATTCCGGCGCCCGTTATTGTCTCTCACCCTGATACAATTGAGTATATGGCTTTATATGATAGCCTTCATTTAGATAGCCTGGAACTTACACGCCAGGCATTCGAATATGCTTTGCAGGGTTATAGAAACCTTCAGGCTACAGGATCTCTTCAGCATGCTGGTATTCTCTCTATTGTAGACTTCAGTCTTCCATCCGATAAAAAAAGGCTCTTCGTATTGAATATGGAAAGCGGAAAATTGCTGTTCAATACCTGGGTATCGCATGGACGGAATTCCGGTCAGTTAATGGCAACACGGTTTTCAAACAAGGTCAACAGCAAACAAAGCAGCCTAGGGTTTTATGTTACCGGCGATCCATATATAGGCGAACACGGATATTCCCTTCGTCTGGATGGTATAGAACAAGGGATTAATGACAATGCCTTAAGAAGAGGTATTGTTATGCATTCAGCTAAATATGTGGATGAAGATTTTATCGGTAAAAAAGGCTGTATCGGCAGAAGCCTCGGCTGCCCGGCTGTGGCAGCGGAATTTTCAACGGCCATCATAGACAGCATTAAAAGTGGCAGCTGTTTATTCCTCTATAGTCCGGATAAAAAATATGTGGCACGCTCTAAAATGCTGGGACTACCTATTGCGGGCTAGCCCCTGCATGGACCTGCCTTCGTCAGTAAACAACATTTCACTCATCTTTTTATCGTGACCATAAATGTCTTCCCGGAATTGTAACAAGCCATTTTCATCTACCCATACCGTGTAGTAATTGATCAATACAGGCACTGGGTCTTTGATCTTAACATATTTTTCTTTGCCGCTATTCATGGCGCTGTCAATTTTTTCAGCTGTCCATTCCGGCTGATCCTTCAGCAGGTAATTAGCCAGCGCAACAGGGTCACTCAGGCGGATACATCCATGGCTATAGGCCCGTTTATCATTTTTAAACAGGTCTTTATGCGGCGTATCATGGAAGTAAATATTAAAGGAATTAGGAAACACGAATTTCACTTTCCCAAGCTCATTCTTTTCACCCGGTAATTGGCGGACCACAGGAAGACCATTTCTCTCACCGGTAATTTCCATATCATGTTCAGCCAGGTAGTTTTTATTTTTATCTATTGCCGGTAAAACTTCTTTACGGACAATGCTGGGCGGGACATTCCAGTAAGGACTGAAAACGACCTGGTTCAGGTTACCTGAAAACAAAGTAGTACTATGACCTTCTTTACCCACCACGATATCCATGTCAAGCGCTTTGCTTTTTCCTTCCCAGATATGTAGTTTAAATTCAGGGATATTTACAAGGATCAATTTGCCGTTACCAGGAGGCTCCGGGATCCATTTCATTCTTTCAAGATTAATAAGGATCTGCTCTACTCTTCCAATGGCGGGAACATTCAATTCTTTGATCAATGCAGGAGTGATTTTTCCGTCAGGTGTATATCCATAAGTTACCTGCACATTCTTAATAGCGTTTTCCAGCTCATCATCAAATAATGCAGAAGTGTCCTTGCTATTCAGCTGGCCAGTTATCTGCAACCTCTTCCTGATCATTACAATGGAAGGATCGCTTTGACCCTTTGCATATTTTTTCTTTGAGCGGGGAATAACAGGCCATCCCCCTTTCTTAGTAATTTCAGTATACCTGGCCAACTGATCTTTTAATGTTTTATAACGTGAATAAGTGATGCCGTTTGTGTTTTTATCCGCCAGCACTACATCAGCCTTTTGCAGTACCTCATATTTTCTATTAGGCACAAGCTCTGCTAACGCTGCAATACGGTTCGATTGCTTATTATATGCTTCAGTGAGATAATTAATATACCTCCATGTAAATAATAATTCAGTTTTGACCATTTGTTGGTTAGAAGCAGAAACTGTCAGGCTGTCTTCAGACATAAGATTATCTAATCTCGTATCGAGGGCCTTGTTGGTACTGTCAGGATCTTTGCTGTAATCATACAAGCTGCGGAAACCATATGCCTGTTCAGTCAGACCATCAGAAGCAAACCATGCAAATTGGTAATTGCGGCTATTATAAAAATCGCGAATGCTATTGCTTAAGGAATCGTTAAGATGTTGTTGGGTAATAAATTGCTCAACGCTGGAGCTGTCCAGAAACAGATCGCTATAAGCATTGTCTTTATTAATGCTTAAATCCCTGGGAACAGCATCTCTTCGGGCGGCTGTTTTGCCTTCAGGAGTAGAATGATTTGTATCGTTACAGCTACAAACAAAGGCGCCAATCAAGGCTACCATCCAAAATGTATGTTTCATAGAAACATCCTATTCAAATCGTATGCCTTCTACCGATATTATGCCCCTAACGGGGCATTGCGCCACAGGCACACATCATCGGTAGAAACGAAATACATTTATCATCCTTGCCCCGTAGGGGCAATACATCGGTAGAAGGCAACACATCGGTAAATGCCCCGTTAGGGGCATAATATCGGTAGAAACGAAATACATTTATTCATCCTTGCCCCGTAGGGGCAATACATCGGTAGAAGGCAACACATCGGTAAATGCCCCGTTAGGGGCATAATATCGGTAGAAACGAAATACATTTATTCATCCTTGCCCCGTAGGGGCAATACATCGGTAGAAGGCAACACATCGGTAAATGCCCCGTTAGGGGCATAATATCGGTAGAAACGAAATACATTTATTCATCCTTGCTCCGTAGGGGCAATACATCGGTAGAAGGCAACACATCGGTAGAAATGGAAAGGCTCCGCCAGAAATATAACACGAGGTAGCTCTCCCATCCCTTAAACGGCTTGAACAATTTCTCAATGGCCTTGAAATTCGTTTTATCCTTTATCAGTTTATGCGAGAGAAGCGCATTTAATAAACCGGCATCACCATAAGGAGCAGCCTGCAGGTCCTTAATAGATTTCATCAGCACATAATTGGCCGTCCATGCCCCGATCCCCTTTATTCCCGTGAGCAATTGCACCCGTTCTTTATAAGAAGATACCGCCATTACTTTTTCCTTGCTGATCGTTCCGTCCGCAAACAATTTCGCAATGCCAATAATATATTCCGCTTTGCGGGATGTCATTTGCATGGCCCTCAGTTCATCGACAGAAGCATGCTGTACAATAGCCGGATCGGGAAAAAGATAAACCGGGCGGTTATTGATAACGAAGGGTTTTCCAAATTTCTCTACCAGTCTTCTTTTCAGGGAATACGCAAATTTCAAATTGATTTGCTGACCAATTACCGACCAGCACAGGGCCTCAAAGAGATCTGGGATAGCGATCAATCGCAAACCATAAAAATCATCAGCCATATACCGGAGCGATTTATGACCATTCAGCAATTGGTAAAATGGTGCAATATTTCTTTCAAGGTCAATCCAATCTGTAATAAAATGGGTAAGTTGTCTTGTCACAGTATCATTGACTTCCCCATCAACGATCTCTACCAGTAAATTCTTTTTATCAGCACCCAGTGTAAAAGCAACAGGAGTCTGGTTGATGCTGATTACTTTTGAAACAATATTGCCATTCACATGATGCATGCAGTCATCATAGTTGCGGTCCAAAAACCACAAACACTCTTCAAAGCTGAATAACCGAGGTTTGGGGATGGTAATGATGGTACGTGTGGAAATCCTGGCCATTCTGCAAAAATAACCACAGATTGGCGGGTTTCAACCAGTAGAAGGCGGATGGCTTGCAAATTGTATAAACCAGTGATATGTCTGCGCCGGAATTCTTTTTTGTTGAAAGCCTGGGTGATCTGTATAAAACGGTACAATCGCAGAAGCTATTCCCTGATCCAAAGCATTTTGTAGACTGTACGCCACGTGGCGATCCACAGGCAATCCTTGCAGAATATGAAAAGTTAAGAGACCAGCCCGGCTTTGACCTGAATCTCTTTGTTTCAGCTCATTTCATTTTCCCGCCTGAACTGCCTTCCAATTATTTGTCGGGTAAAAAGCCATTGATGCAGCATATTGAAGAATTATGGACAGTGTTGAAAAGAACACCGGCAGCACATGGGGGAACATTGATCCAGTTACCCTGTCCCTATATAGTTCCCGGCGGACGGTTCCGCGAAATCTTTTATTGGGATAGTTACTTCACCATGCTGGGGCTACAGGTATCAGGACATACCGATTTGATACAATCTATGATTGACAATTTTGCACACCTGATCAACCTTGTCGGTTATATTCCTAATGGCAACAGGACTTATTTTCTTTCCCGTTCACAACCACCCTTTTTTGCTTGCATGGTAGAACTGCTGGCGGAAATAAATGGAAAGGATGTTCTATTAAAGTATCTGCCACAGCTTGAAAAAGAATATGCATTCTGGATGGATGGAACTGATACATTGAATGATGCAAAGAGAACCCACAGGCGGGTAGTGTTGATGCCTGATGGGAATATATTGAACCGCTATTGGGATGATAAGGAAACAGTTCGCCCGGAAGCATATTATGAGGAAACAAAGCTGGCAGTTAATTCCGGCAGACCGGTCGCGGAAGTATATCGCCACCTGCGGGCGGCTTGTGAATCAGGATGGGACTATTGCAGCCGCTGGCTGCGCGATGGCATGCGATGGTCAACAATAGAAACAACTGATATCATTCCAGTCGATTTGAATAGTCTCCTTTTGTATATAGAAGAAACCTTACTAAAAATAAATACGCTGGCAGGCAATGAAGATCGGGTCAGATATTTTCAATCAGCCACACATAAACGGCATGCAGCCATTCAAACATATTGCTGGAACGAAAGCAAGGGCTTTTATTTCGATTATCATCACGTCGATAAGCAACAGACAGAGAAATATTCTTTGGCTGCTGTATATCCCCTATTCTTCAAACAGGCCACACAGGAACAGGCAAAACAGGTAAATAAGGTACTGGAAGAGAAATTTATGGCCGAAGGAGGATTATGCACCACGCCGCTCATTACAGGACAGCAATGGGATTCACCTAATGGATGGGCTCCTTTGCACTGGATGGCATATAAAGGATTGGAAAACTACGGTCTGAAAGAACTGGCTGTCAAGATCAGGGAACGATGGCTGAAAACTTGTGAGAAGGTCTATATGGAGACCGGCAAAATGATGGAGAAATATGACGTAATGAATATTACCGCTAAAGCCGGAGGCGGCAAATACCCAAACCAGGATGGCTTTGGCTGGACCAATGGAGTCTATTGCAGGTTGATTTCCGGCTGATTCACCTCCTTTCAGGCCAGGTAGAATTTCCCAAAATGATACTTTTTCTCATATATGGGAAAATAAGTAATACTTCTTACTACTACAAAAATTTCATAATCAGTCGATTATCCAATTGGCACCGGATTGGGATAAGTGTATTCATACCTGATTAAACGTACCCAAGATGAAAAAGATTTTTACCCTGATTTTGATTATGACCGTAGCGTTTACCAACGCAAACGCTCAAACAACTTACACAGTTTCTACAGATAAAGGCTGGAATGGCAACTACCCGTCTTCTTATTGCAATACCTGCACATTTAATATCAGTGCCGGCAAAACCCTGACAATCGACAAAAGTGGTGTTACCTGTTACCAATGTACTTTCAATGGTGGCAAGATCAGTATCGGACAGGATTTTACCTGCCAGTCATGTACTTTCAACAGTGATAGCATTACCATGAATAACAAAACGCTGTCGCTTCAATCAAATAACACCACTTTTTCCGGTGTTTATTTTAAAGCAACTGGAAGCAGCACTGTTAGTGGAAATGCCCCGATCACCATGTTGAACTCAACATTCATTTTTGATAATAACGCTTATTTCAATCCTACCTGGCCGTTAGATATGACCAATAGCAATATTTACTTATGGGGTAATGCAGGTATGATGGCAACCGGTACACCTATCAACCTGAAAAACAATAGCCATATTGTAATAGGCGATGGTTCATTGGCAAGCAAAGCATATTTCTACGTAAATGGTCCCGTGTTGAATATCTATGATGCTTCTTCAATAAAAATTGCTAACAAGAATAACTATTACAGGAACTGGGCTGCTTATAATTATTATCCTTCTACAGCTTCCAGTGCACACGTATCTTATACAACCACAAATAACAACCTGAACTGCGGTGGCAGTAATCCTAATGCTTGTTCAGCATCTTATGTATATGGAGGTTCAACGCTTAGTGCAACCGGATTGCTCAATGTAGTGACCCTCCCTGTAAAACTGACTGATTTTTCAGTGAGATTGGATAACAACTACCAAGTTAAATTATCATGGACAACTGAACAGGAAGTTAATTTCGATAAATATATCATTGAAAAAAGTACTGATGGCACTGTATGGCAGTCAATCGGAACAGTAAATGGTAAATCAGTATTAGCAGGAAGTGCTTACTACGATTTCACAGATGCTACTCCGGCAAAAGGCTCTAACTACTATCGCCTGAACATGGTTGATAAAGATGGCAGCAGCACGTATTCTAGAATTGTGAGTGTGAAAGTATCAGCGGTAGAAAGAACAACCCTGTTCCCTAACCCGGTTATTAACTCAACATTCTCAGTACGCGTACCTTCAGCAGACGCTACGATTGTAAAGGTGTTTACAAGCCAGGGACAACTGTTGAGCACTAATTCTTTAAATGGCCAGTTACAGTACCAGGTTAAATTACCAGCAAGCGCTCCCACAGGAAATCTTGTAATACAGGTGATTAACAACGGACAAACAAACTCTTTCAACGTTCTCAATAAATAGGTGGAATAATCATGGTATGTGGGGCTGTCGTAGGTAAGCGGCAGCCCTTTTTTATTGTTAGGGGTTTTATTATATTTAGAGCAATGACCGGCTAAACCCCACCCTCCATGCGCTCCTTATCACTACTAATAACTGTATTATTTTGTTCTATTACTGCCTTCACACAAGTAACAGAGGATACTGTGTTGATCCATCGTCAGCAATCCGCATTTCGTCTCACCAATGCCAATCCTGATTCTGCTATGAAGATTGCTGAAAAAGACCTGCAGCAATCACTGGCTTCCGGAAAGAAACTCGAATCGGCATATTGCTACAAAACAAAAGGATGGGCATTTTTCCGTTTGGGTAATACAGATTCCTGCCTGGTAAATCTCACCCTTTCTACAGATATCTTCCGGGGGCTGAATGAAACAGTGGAGATCATGTATAATTACCTCAATCTTGCGAATGTATTATCAACTGCAAGCCGCTTTACGGAGAGTGCTGTTTTTTTACTCAAAGCAGACTCCATGGCCAAAACTGCCAATGACTTTAAACTACAGGCAGGAATAAAGAAGCAGATGGGAGTTTTATACAGGGAACAGGGTCAATACCAGAAAGCGATCGCTTACTTTAAGGAAAGTATGCAGCAATCCCTGGAAATAAAAGATACCATTCATGCATGGGATGCGGGGTCAGGATTAAGCACCACCTACATACGATTGAAACAGTACGACAGCAACCTGGTGCTCCTCCGCTTTTGTGAATCATTATTAAAACCCTTGAAAGGAATTAGTTACAATAAAGGAATTCTTAACGAGAAATTTGGCGATGCGTATTACGAAACAAGATCGTATGCAAAGGCCCTGGATTATTACAAAATTGCTTATAACATTTTTGCCGGGGATAACAATATAGCAGATAAAGCCTATGAGGCCATTAACGTAGGTAAAACTTACGGGGTGATTAAGAATTATAAAGAATCCGAAAAATTTCTGCTGGAAGCTTATCGCCTCAGTGATAGCCTGCATATGTTGCACTATGCTTTCGATGCAGCGGGCCAGTTGGCCGATCTTTACAAAGCAAGCAAAGACTGGCAGAAAGGATATCAATGGCTTGACATAAGGGGCAACCTCAATGACAGCCTCAACCTGAAAGAACAAAATGAAAAAACGGCGGAACTCCAAACAAAATTTGAAACGGAAAAGAAAGACAAAGAGATCAGTCTCCTGAAAAAAGACCAGCAGCTGACGCAAATTACCATGCAAAAGCAGGAGACATTCAAATACGGCGCCATCATTGTGCTGGTCCTGCTGGTATTAATTGCTCTTTTGATAGTAAATCGTTACCGGGCCATCCATAAAGTAAGGCAACAGGTGGAAATCGAAAAACTCAGGAACAATATAGCCCGCGACCTGCATGATGATATGGGCTCTACCTTATCTTCTATTAATATCATTAGCAAAGTGGTACTTGAAAATCCAGGCGAAAAAGAAAACATGCGCGAACATTTTAAAAAGATCAAAGAGAATTCAGGACATATGCTTGAAAGCATGAGTGATATTGTTTGGGCTATTAACCCAGCGAATGACAGCTTTGAAAAGGTATTATTTAAGATGAAGGAATTCGCGGCAGATATACTGGAGCCACAGAATATACAATATGAATTCATCCAGGAAGGCGACTTAAACAGCATCAGGCTGAGCCTGCAAAGCCGGAAGGATCTCTACATGATCTTTAAGGAGGCAATTAATAATGCCGCCAAATACAGCCGTTGTACAAAAATTGTCATCACGATCAATCATAATGGCCAGGAGTTGATGCTGCAGGTAAAAGATAATGGAGCCGGGTTTAATAATGATACAATCAATCCAGGAAATGGATTGAATAATATGAAACAAAGGGCAGCAGAAATGAATGGATCTGCAGTCATTACAAGTGAGCAGGGAATAGGCACTACAGTGCAGGTCAGCGTAAAATCACATGATTAAGGTATATTGCCGTCATCATTTTAAATGAACTTTATATATTATGTCTGTGAAAGCCGGTGTACTGATATATGAGGACAATAGTCAGCTAAGAGGCAGCATTGAAAAGTTGATCACTTTTTCAAATGAATATTTATTGCTGGGCAGTTTCCCCAACGTAACAGATGTAGAAAAGCAGGTGAAGGAATTCAAGCCCGATGTAATATTGATGGATATTGATATGCCCGGCGGTATTAATGGAATCGATGCAGTACGAAAGATCCGCACATTTAATAATGACGTGCAGATCATTATGCTCACTGTATTTGATGACAATAAAACGGTACTGGATGCCATTTCCTCTGGTGCATCTGGATATCTCCTGAAAAAGAATATTTCCGATAAACTGTATGATGCTATGAAAGAAGTGTTGTCGGGAGGGGCTCCGATGAGCCCCAATGTAGCAAGGATGGTAATAGCAAGCATGCAGAAGAAGCAGCAAAGTGATGAAAATAAATACAACCTTACACCAAGGGAAAAGGAGATTCTCACCGCCCTTTCTGAAGGCACCAGTTACAAAAGCATGGCTGCACAATACTTTATCAGCCTCGATACAGTTCGCAGTCATATCAAGAATATCTACCAAAAAATGCAGGTGCATAACCAGCTGGAAGCTGTGGCCCGTGCACGTAACGAAGGGATCGTGGGTTGAAAGATCACATCATTGAGGGATAGTTCTCCCTCTTACTTCATATAATCTTTGTGTTGAATCTTCATCACATTTTTATATGAGAAAAATAATACTTTCCCTTTCAGTAATAACTATATTGTTCGGCTCCTGCACAAAGGGAGGCGGAGGCGGTGGAAACAATGGCGGTGGAGGAAATAATGGTGGCGGGGGAAACAACGGTGGTGGTGGCAATTCCGGTGGCATTACCATCACATCCATTTCGCCGGAGAACCCCTACCCGGATGATGAGATCACTATCAACGGAACAGGATTTAACACCGATGCCAGTAAGGATACCGTAGAATTTGGTCACTTGGTCAATGGCAATTTCGGGGCCTGGAATGATGGTCCTTCGGACCAGGCGGCAAGCCTCTGCACTGTAATCAGTGCCTCAGCCACTCAACTAAAGATACAGGCAGTCAATACCTTTAAGCTGGATTTCTACTCCTTTGATGCAGGCCCCAATTCCATAGCAGCATTACAGGTGAGATCAGGAGGTAAAAAAGCAGCGTCCTCCGTTATTCCATTCAAACGGCTATTGCTATTAACAGGTATTGCCAATCCTGATAATTTTAATTATTCGATTGGCAGGCCCGCAGATTCCCTGGTGATTAATGGAAAAGGATTCAGAAGCACTGGCGTATCGGTTTGGGTTGACGGCAAACAGCTTTCAGGTTTAAAAATTGACAGCAATCCCAACGGAAGCAAAATAACCCTGCGCCTGCCTAAATCCTTTTTCGGCAGTGAAAACGATGAAACCATCATGGTCGATAAGGAAATGACATTGAGCAATCCCGATGGTAAGATTTCTAAGAAAACATTCAAATTCCTGCTATCACCTCAAATGCGCGTAAATAGCATGACTACCGAATTCCCTTCTTATTCAAAGAGTACAGGCGGGGTAGTAAGGGTTTATGTCAACGGAAGGAACCTGAAGTCAGATGCAACGGTATTGGTAGATGGGCTCAGTAACCATACGACGGCGAGCCTGGGAGTGACTGGTTTTCCTGACAATACAATAATTGAAGTAGGTGTCGGGGGCTTGTCACTAGGGAACAACCGGGTAAGGATTGAGCGGGGAACCTTCCTGTACGGCCTCGTCGATTTCACGGTGACTAATTAATTTCCGGCTGAACCTTAAAATACCAAAACACCCAGGTCAGGTGGTAATCCAAAATAAACCTGGGCAGCTGTTTCATAACGGCTTTCATTTACAAATCCGTGCTGCCTTATTACTTGCGCATCTGTGAAGTAATGCGCAAGTTTACTACTGTTGTAGATACCTGACGTACCCGCTGCGGAATACATCAGATCAACTGCCTGGAAACAAGACTGGTTGGTATGAGCAGCCGCCAGCAATAACCCGGCTTTATCTTCGAGGGAAAGTGTATCTCCGTTTAACACCTTCTTCCAGGTATCTGCAATGGTAGTATGTAAATAAGCACGGCTGGATTGCACCAACCCTTCCGCCATTCCCAGCTTTCTTTGTACAGTCCCCCTTTCACGAATAGATACCATAGAACCAAAAGGTGTTTTTTTATCAGCCAGCTTTTTTACTTCATTGATAGCATTACGGGCAACGGCCAGTGCAACAGGGGCGATCATACAGGCAATACCAGCTCCCATTGCCGCATATTTATATAAGGGACCCTGATAATAGGAATTGGCTTTCTGTCCCGGCACGAGGGGAAAATGCCTGCGTAAAGGCACAAATACATTCTCAGCAACAATATCATTACTGTCAGTCGCTTTCATGCCGATGGTATGCCACGTATCCAGGACCTGGATGTCTTTCGTATTCATGGCTGCCCCGATCATTACAGGCCTGCCATCATACATTTTCATATTCCCGTCTTCCATAACAAAGGCGGATACAAAAACAAAGGATGCTTCATGAATATTGCTGCTCAGGGGACTTCTCCCATTAATGAGAAAGCCACCTTCAGTAGGAATCGCCTGCATAGGTGGATGAAGCGCACCGGCAAGAATAGTATCTTTCCCGCTTTTATAAATTTCTTCAATTCCCTCGTCAGGAAACCACCTGCTCCACCAACTGGAAGTATTTCCTACCATCATTGCCCAGCCTGCAGCAGTATTATGGCTGGCTACCTCCTCTACAGTTTTTGCAGCCGTTAATGGATCAACCTCTAACCCGCCCAGTGATTCCGGCAGGAAGAGTTTTAAAAAACCACCTTCTTTCAGCACACTGAGCGTGGAGGAAGAAAGCCTCCGGTTATTTTCTTCGTAATTAACAGCCTGGCTGATAGCAGGATCAATTTGTTGGGGCTTTTTTGCAACAGTCTCCATGAGATTTCATTTAATGATGAATGATGATGCTAAGGTATTTTGAGTGGAATAAATTGATGTTACCAAAAGGGTCAGGAATTTGACTATCTGTATCAAAATGCCATTCACAGCCTTATTCACTACCAGTCGTAGAAGTAGTTTGCTGATTGGAACGGAACTGAAGAGGAGACAATCCTGTTTTTTCTTTAAATACACGGCTGAAATGCGCCTGGTTCTCAAAACCGCATTGAAAGCAGATCTCTCCGATACTCTTCGGGGAGTTCTGAAGCAATTCAGATGCCAGCGTCAGCCGTTTATTCAATACCCACCTGGCAGGTGAATCATTGAAGAGTTTTTTGAATTCCCGTTTAAAAGTAGGAAGGCTTTTATAAGCCAGTTTTGCATATTCTTCCAGGGAAAGATTGAAGGTGTAATTGTTATGCATGACCTCTTCGATGGAAGGAAGCTGATCATTGCTGAGGCTATGCAGGTAAGACAGGAAGTGGTTGTTTTGTTTATTGGACAGCAGCGACAAAACAAGCTCTTTAAATTTCAGCTCCAGCAAATGTTCCGGAGGAGGTAGTGATTGAGAAAAATAAGGCAGCATGGATGTAAAGAACGACTGGCTGAGCTCATTCACAACCAGCGGTAATACATGATCGATGGTTGAAGGAGGTAAATGATGGAGCGGTAAACTGTTGCGGTTTTCATTGATCAGTTGTTTGAGAAAGTTATCCGGCATGAAAAATATCATCACGCACCAGCCTTCACCCGGAGGCTTTTCACTGATATGAGTGCCTTTTTTTATAAAAGCACAAACGCCTTCTTTAAGCTCCCATGATTGATCATTCTTATGAAAAATGCGCCGGCCACTGATAACATAGAGGATGAAGCTGCAATCAACCAGGAATCGTTCGGCCTTTTCAATTTGAGGACAATCGTATTGTGTAAATAGCATACCCTTGCAGGTAAGCTGCCTGGATAAAGCAGGGAAATTTTTTAATACGTCGTGCAGGTTGATCATGAAAACCGGGAAAGAACAAACTAAGTTAGCTCTTTCCCGGTAAACAGTATTTCCCCAAAACCGGTTACTTCGGATTACTCGTCAGCGGATCAATGATGCACTTTACCTCTGTAATCATGTTAACCGGGAATTTACCCAGCCGGGCGTGTTCTCTAACCGTCCACTCATCTTCAGCGATATGAACACAATAGATTTTATCTTCAGTTACATACGATTCTATCCAATGGTATGGTTTTCCCAATTTGTTGATAACATCGCAGGAAGTCTTTGAAATAGCCTGTAATTCCTCAGGAGTGAGATTGCCGGCGCCGGGCAGGTTTCTTTCCACAACAAATTTTTTCATTTTATCAGTTTTAATGAACAAGAGATCAAATTTGGTGAACCTGCCCAACTTTCCCAGCGGAGACGTACCCTATATTACTGGCAAACCTTCCCTATTTTAGAATTCCCTGGCGAAGCGCCTCTTGCACGGCCTTTACCCTCGAATTGACATCGAGCTTAAAAAGGATGGAAGATATATGATGATCAACGGTTTTGGCGGATATAAAGAGCTTAGAGGCAATATCTTTATTCTGCATGCCTCCCTGTAAAAGCCGTAAAACATCCAGCTCCCTCTCAGTCAGCAGGGCAGCATTAGCCATGGTAGATTTCCTCAATCCCCGGGGAATACTTTTAATGCCGGACGATTTCATGAGCAGCTTCATTTTCTCATAGATGGCATTGGCGCCCAGGCCATGGATCAGTGAAATGGCTTCCCGTTTATCATCCTCATTTCCTTCAAATAAGACCACAGCTTCCTCATACGGACAACCAATTTGCTTCCAGCTGGCCGCCGCTTTCCGGGCCGCAACTTCATTCTCAGTGATAAAACCTTCGAAAATCTCCTTTACAGGTTTCATTTTCCTGGACCTGTTCAGCCAGAAATAAAACTCACTCACATCATAATGGGAGTTGTCCTGTTTTACAAATTCCAATGCCTTCTCCATGTCGACCTCTTCAATAATAGGAGTTCCTGTCAGGCATTCATATTCCATAGAGGCAACCATTGCAGGAATGATCCTCAACGGCTCAGCGATTTCCAACGAAAGCCTGATAGCTTCCTTCAATAGGGGAATGACATCATTCTCACCCTTACGCAATTTTATGCGGGCCAATATGGAGAGGGCACCCACCTTTACAATGGGACTCTGTTGTTCATTTTCCATAAGCTGGGCAGCAATCTGTTCAGCCTCATTCCAGTTGCCCGTTTCAAAAAGAAGTCTGGCTTTCCAGATCAGCTTATGAACGGTCCATAATTCCAGGTCTCTTGCTTCGCAATACTGGATACCTTCATCCAATACTTTTTTACCTTGTGAATAATCTTTCTGTAAGACAAGGGTAGCGCCGAGATTGGTATAAGCACGCGCGGCATGCTCATGATAAGAATTCTTTAGGGCGAGTGATAAGCTTTGCTCCAGCATAACCATTCCCTGCTCTTTTGTGGAAAGCCGTTTTAAAAGAACAGTGCCCACATTATTCAATGCATGTGCAAGGATTTCATCATCCTGCAGCTCCCTGGCCATGGCAATAGCTTTTTCACCCCAATACAAAGAATCATCATTAAAATCAGCGAGCATCTGCAACTGTGACATATTACTATATGCCATTGCTTTTGCTTTAGATATGGGCTGATCTTCTAATACTTCTGTAGCCTGCTTGGCATAATCCAATGCCCGGGTACGGCTGCCTCCAAACCACCAAAGCCTGGCCAAAAACCGGAGAGAACTACCGGTTCTTTCAATATCATTTCTTTCTTTATAAATAGCGAGACACTTTCCCTGGTAAATGATGGCTTCTTTGACCTGGTTGGTGAGATAGCATTCATAGCTATATCCCTCATAAAAACCGATCAGCTTATCCTTGTCATTTCCCTGGTAATATTCAATAGCAGTGAAATAAAGTTTTGCAGCTTCATAATGTGCGCCAACGGCGGCAGCTTCTTTGGCCGCAATAGGAGCATAATGCACAATGATATCATATTCATTGGCATTCTTGGCATGGTGAATGATCCGCTCAATTTCATTTTTGGATGCAAAGTTTTCACGGAACAGGTCGAGGATTCTTTTATTCAAAGCCATTCTTACCAATGGCGACAAAGATTCAGCAACTGTTCTCCTGTATAATTCATGCTTGAATAATAACTTTCCATCCTGCACCAGCAAGATCTTTTTGGCCATGCAATTCTCAAGAGCACCCGTAAAGGAAGTTTCTATTTTCTCGGAATAATCGAGTTCAAGACCGGTAGGCATCATGGACAGTATTTTCCATGCTTCTTTGGTATTGTCCGGCACACTATTGAAGACGGATAATACGGAATCTTTAATATTATCAGGAACGCCAAAGCTATAGCTGGCCAGTATCTCACTCACGAAAAAGGGATTACCACCGGAGATGCTGTATACATCTTCACCACTGTATCCTTTCTCTCCGGCCATTTTTTCAACGGCTTGCCTGGATAAAGGAGTAAGCTGGATACGGGTAAAAGTATGAGGGGCAAGTTGCCCCAATACATTCCTGAAAGGATGGCGTGAATGGATCTCATCATCACGATAGGTAACAATGAAAAGGCAACGCATTTGTGAGATACGCCTCGCAAGGAATTTTACAAAGTCAAGAGTAGCTTCATCGGCCCAGTGAACATCTTCAAAGACGATAATGATAATTTCATTATGCGATTTTAGCTCCTGGAAGAGTCGGGCGAATAAAGGAACGCGATCGGTGATATGGGCGCTTTCATTGAGCAGATCGCTGTTCAGCTGGGCGGCAATATCAAAGAGTGGTGCCAACGGACGAGGCGTAAACAAGGCATCACAGGTACCTTCAAAGATGCTGCAATGTTGTTGCTGCCTGCAAAATTCTTTTACAAGGGATGTTTTACCGATGCCGGCTTCACCATTGATAAACACACTATGTCCTTCACCACGGGATACCTGGTGAAACAGGCTTTGCAGAGACGCTAAAAAATGGTCTCTTTCTATCAGCTCCATATTCTGCCTCCTTTAAAATGAGTGATCGGGGTTTCTAAAATAGGGAAAACTCCTTATATCGAGAGGTCGAATAGTAGGTTGTTTTGTGCAGTAAATACAAAATTCATTCAGAGTCAAAAACAAAAGCAAAACAAAAGTATGAAGATTTTATCAATTGCAGTGGCCGTGGGCTTAATGTCCGGTTCACTGTATGCGCAAACAGGTAAGATCGCCGGAGCTACCGGTTCTACCAGTAAACCTGTTAAAGCGAAGCAGTTATACATGGATATTCACCAATTGGAGCCAGGAAAGGTAAAGTTTGCTGATGTGGCTGCTGCTCATCAGAAGGATCTGGCAGTAGAGAAGAAGTATGGCGTAAATCTACTCAGTTATTGGGTAGACGAAAAAGCAGGAGTAGTAATGTGCCTGGCAGAAGCCACCGATCCCAACGACCTGGTAAAGACGCATAAGGAAGCACACGGTTTATTGCCTGAAAAGGTATATCCTGTAACTGATGGAGTAAAGGCTCCTAAGAAAGGAAATACCGCTTACTGGATGGATATCCATCACCTTGGCGCAGGAAATGTAACAGCAGCAGCAGTGGCAGAGGCACACAAGAAGGATTTGGCAGTAGAGAAGAAGTATGGTGTAAACCTGATCAATTATTGGGTAGACGAAAAAGCAGGAGTAGTAATGTGCCTCGCACAGGCAAAAGATTCATCAGATCTGATTAAGACGCACAAAGAAGCGCATGGTTTGTTGCCGGACAAGGTGATCAAAGTCAAGCAGGGACAATAATCACTTGTTATGTTGACTCAACTCTGACTGTTTCTTACCATATTTCACTGTACAATATTATCCGGGAGACACTAAGCCTCCCGGATTTTTCATGCTTGCTAACTGAGTTCTACTTTTTCATCAGCTTGTTCGTAAAAACGCTGCCATTATGGACCATCTTAATAGTGTAAATACCTGTCGCAAGATGTGAAGGGCTGAGTGCGGAAGTGTGAACACCAGCAGCCAGGTATTCATTAACAAGAACAGAAACCTGCCGCCCTTGCATATCATAGAGCGTAATATTCGTTTTGCCTGCATCAGACAGGCTGAAGGTGATTGTACTGGAAGCGGAGAAAGGATTAGGAAAACTGGTAATGCCCGTTTTTAATACCGTAGGCGTTTCCGGCTGACTGGAAGAAGTAATGATCCTTGCACCGGAAGCAGTAGTAATAACAAGTTGCGGAGCACTGCTGCCGGTTTCTTTAGAATGCCAGAGTTGACGGCCCTGCGTTACCGCGCCGCTCTTCAAGGCAAAGGAAACCTTTGTATGCGCAGCCGATATTTCATTCTGTACATAACCGGCAACATTCCAGGAATAATAACGGCCGGTATTATCAGTAACAGTAGCCGTAGCCAGTGCAGAAGAAGACGTGGCTGGTTTATTGTTCCACGTAATAGTAGATTCCGACCATGAAGTATTGCTGACAGAATAAGCGCCCACCGGAACATTCGCGTCCCTCGTATCTTCCGTATTACCAAATACTCTGAGCGAAGCTGACGAAATACTTCCACTGATAGAACTGATATCGAATGTGAGATAAGATTCACGATTATTATTAAGCTGGCCTGAAGGAGAAATTTTGGTGACAAGCACAGTTGGATCAGTGCTGCCAAATGCAGTGCCGGCATTAGTGCCATCACGAACGTAAGCATCCTGCTGCGCATTGAGCGTGGTAGTAGTACCAGTTCCACCTCCAATAGAACTCGGGCATTGACTTTCGCTGCTTTCTGATACACAGAAGTCGGCAAAGCGGACCTGCTCATCTTTCAAAGCATCATCCTTTCCGCGATAAACACCCCATTTCGGCCGGTTATAATCGGCACCGGTACGCCACATGTCGATGGCGTTGTTAGTATAAGTAAGAAGTGTGGCGCCATCACTCAGTCGTTTTAAAGTAACGGAAAAAGTACCTGCACTGCCTTCACCGCTTTTGTAAGTAACAAAAGCTTCCACCCAGTTTCCTTTAAAAGGAGCAAGATTCGCTTCGGCAACAGTCCCGAGACTACCGCTTCCCTCACCGGAGCTATGAATGATCTGGATTTTTTCAGGGCTACCGCCTCTTGGCGTAATGGTCATGAGCGGAGCGCCATCATCTCCGTTCAATGCCTTGATCTGGAAAATATGGCAGAACCTGCTGCCGGGCAGAAAATCAGATGGCAGTTTGAACTTCCACCTGTAATAAGCTGTTTGACCTTGGGTGTGTTGCATCGTGGCAGGAGAGCCATCACCTCCTTTAATTTCCATGCGAACGCGGTCTTCATTGGTGCAGCGGTCATCATCTGCGTCGATATGACTATGAAACACGAACACATACTTGTTGAGTGTGGCATCAAGAGTGGACGTGACATGCGGACCGAATGATGGATGCTTGCAGTCGGGATTTTCAACCCCAAATCCTTTTGATTGGATAAGAGCGTACATATCACCGGAATTATCTGCACTAAGCGTTACCTGGGAATGAACAGGAACAGTATAAAAAAGGAGCAAGAGAATAATAGGCAGGAACTTTAGTCCCGCAGTGTAGATTTTTTTCATAACTGACAAGGTTAATTAATTAGAATATGTGTTTTGGTAAGGTGAAGTAAGTGATTTATAACTGCTGCGCAGCTTAGTGAATTAGCGAGGTAATAAGTTATTTTAGCTGAAGCAAAATTTACATATATTTAACCAGTAACTGTTAATAAACGTTAGACAAAAGCTACTAATTAAATATGAGCGAATATATTCCATTTGAACAAATCCCATTTGGCAGCGACAGCTTCGCTGATAATCCCGAACCCCGTTGCCCTTGTGTATTACTACTTGATGTTTCCGGTTCTATGGCCGGTGAACCGATCAGGCAATTGAATGATGGGGTAGCTACCTTTAAGCAGGAATTACTGCAAGATCCCCTTGCCACAAAACGGGTGGAAGTAGGGATCGTTACTTTCGGGCCAGTCAATGTGGAACAGAATTTTTGCACAGTCCCTAATTTTTATCCCTCACAGTTGACAACCCAGGGTGATACACCCATGGGACAGGCAATTATGAAAGGTATTGAAATGGTGACCCGGAGAAAACAGGAATATAAACAGCATGGCATCTCTTATTATAAACCCTGGATCATATTGATCACAGATGGCGCACCAACCGACACCTGGTCGCAGGCAGCCATGATGGTCAAAGAAGGAGAAGCCGGTAAAAACTTTGCATTTTTTGCAATTGGAGTAGAAGGCGCCAATTTGGATACGTTGGCCCAGATCTCCGTCAGGGCTCCGTTAAAGCTTAGAGGACTGATGTTTAAAGAATTCTTCTTATGGCTTTCCGCTTCCATGAAAATGGTATCCGGCAAAAACCCCAATAGTAATATCAATCTCTTACCACCCACAGGTTGGTCCGAGCTATGAAATGGAAATGTATAGGGCAAAGCGTGATCGGATCATCGCATGTAATAATGAATAAAGGTTGTGAAGACGCTGTTTCCTTCCGGGTAATGCCGTTTGAAGAAGAGGAAGTGTTGATTTGTTGTGTAAGTGATGGCGCCGGAAGCGCGAAATATGCACGATGGGCATCCAATTATATTACATCTGCAACGGTTAATATCCTGGGATCAATGATTACAGGGAACCGTTTAATTATAGAAGAAGATATAATAGACCTGGCGGAACAACTATATGATGGAATATCGGCCGAGGCTGAAAAACAGGAAGTTGACATATACGAGTTCTCCGCTACTTTTTTAGGTTGTATTATTTATCCCGGCAGGGCAATTTTCTTCCACGTAGGAGATGGAGCAATTGTCAGGAATGATGGCAACGATTTCTATACTACGCTATGGTGGCCACAAAATGGCGAATACCAAAATACAACATTCTTCCTGGTCTCTGATGAGAATTTTAGCATGTTGCAAATTCGCATCATAGAAGACTCCATTAATGAGATTGCTATCTTTTCTGATGGCTTGCAGCAATTGGCATTGAATTTCGAAAACCAGGATGTTCATCAGCCCTTTTTTAGCGGCATGTTCAGATCGCTGCGAATGGCCGATGATGAATCCAAAATAGATATCCTCGATAAAAAATTATCCGAATATTTAAACAGTGAGATCATCAATAAACGCACAGACGACGATAAAACCCTCTTCCTCGCAACAAAACTGAATGGATGACCTTCCGTGGAATAAATAATACTGTTTATACCACCGGCGCTGAAATTGGAAAAGGCGGCGAAGGGACAGTCTATTTACTGGATGATCATCCGAACCTTGTGTTGAAGCAATATAGTGAACCGCTCTCAACAGAAAAACAGGCCAAGCTGAAACACATGGTCGCTATTACCAATGCAAAGATAGAAGCGTACGCGGCATGGCCTGTCGACCTGGTACACGATAATAAAAAACAGATCGTAGGATTTGTGATGCGGAGATTGAACAGGTATGTACCCATCCACATGCTGTTCAGCCCGATGGACAGGAAGAAAATGTTCGCGGATAAAGGATATAATTTTCTCGTGCATGTAGCCAGGAACCTGGCGGTAGCTTTTTTCCAGTTACACAATGCGGGACTGATAATAGGCGATGTAAATGAAGGCAATATCCTGGTAGATGCCAATGGCATGATCGGCTTTATAGATTGTGATTCCTTCCAGGTAAGAGACCATAATTCATACTATTATTGTGAAGTAGGCGTTCCGCGGTACACACCACCGGAGTTGTTAAAGATGGGCACGTTTGAAAATGTAGTCCGCACCATCAATACAGATTCCTTTTCACTATCGGTATTGATATTTCAATTATTATTTTTAGGACGGCACCCATTTGCAGGAAAAAACAAATCGGCAGTTGATATTAATGAAGAAACTGCCATCAAAAACCATCAATTCGCTTATTCCCTGGATAACCGGCAAAAGCAATTATTTCCTCCTGATGATTCATTCGATATTAAAAGCCTGTCCACACCCTTAATAGAACTCTTACATCGTTCATTTGAACGGGAGGGAAATCGCCCTTCGCCCGCAGATTGGGCGAACGCGCTGGAAGAGTTTGGTAAGATAATGGTCACCTGCAAATCATCAAAGCTGCATACTTATCCTTCCACCATGACTGAATGTCCCTGGTGCAGTTTCAGGAAAAGGCGTGGAATATTATATTTCCTGGACGACAATTACCTGAAGGGCCTGGAGGCATTGAATGATATTGAAAGCTTTGTGAATGGATTTAAGCTGGAGAAAATTTCCTTTGCTCCGCTGACCGAAGATAATTTCAGCAGTACTGCCGTAGTGAATCCAATTGATCCTCAATATTACCAGGATCGGAACGTAAAAATAATATGCTATGTGGCAGCCGGTATTATTGCGATTGCCATACCCTTCTTCTTCGACTTCAAGCTAATATTTATTGCATTCATATTAGGGTATATCAATTATCATTGTCCCTGGACCGCCAGCCTGAGAAAAGAACTTAGGAAAAGAAGGGATATCTTTTATTCTTTGAAAAGTCATTTTTATGATGCCATGGCAGCTTACAATAATGCCGAAGAGTTGAATGTTTATGACAAAGACGTTTTGAAATTCAACAACCTTATTGACCAATTTCGCAAACTGCCGGAAGAATTGCAGAGCAGGAGAAAATCAATGGAGGAAAAAATTTACATGGAGCAGCTGAGTATGTTCCTGAGAAATTTTAATATAAAGGACCATACTATTCCAACCTTTGGACCGGCCAAAAAGCAACTGCTTTATAATAATGGGATCATGACCGCCAGTGATATAAGCAAATTGAACACCGTCAAGATCCAGGGTATTGGACCCAAAAATTACCAGGTCCTTGTATCCTGGCAACGGCAACTGGCTACAAAATTTCTATACATGCCGGATACCACAAGGATCAATGCCGGTTTTCATCAGATATTAAAAGACATTGCATTAACAAAAATTCAACTGGAAGTAAAGATCAGGCAGCAGTACAAGTCCTTACATTATCTGAAAAACAATATTGTGCAGAGACAAAAGGTATTGGAGAGCCAGGTAAATGTCCTTGCACAACAATATTTTCAGGCACAAGTGGATTATGGCGTTTTCACCCAGATGAACACGCTTCTTAGATAGAAGAGCCAGTGCATGAAGCCTTCAACTGGCTCAGCACTGGCTCCTCAATCTTTTATCCTTTCTTCGCTAACTCGATCATTTCAGTCAACTCAGTAACCAGCGCATCCAGCCCATCTGGATTGCCCACGGCATTAAAGCGGATATTACCATCTTTATCTATAATGAATTTGGTTGGAATACCTTTCACACCGTATGTAGTGATCACTTTATCATCATTGTCTAAAAGAACCCTGAAAGGAAGTTTCTTCTCCTTTACAAAGTTGACGACTTTCGATTTGAAGTCAGTTGTGCGTTCCCAGGCATTTACAAAAAGGAACACCACATCAGGATCATTCTTGAATTTCGCCATCGTCTGCTGCATGCCGGGAAAAGAAGCAACACAGGGGCCGCACCAGGTAGCCCAGAAATCTACCACCACCACTTTACCCTTTAATGATTGCAGGGAAACCGCTTTGCCGTCAATATCCTCCAAGGTAAAATCCGGGGCTGGCATATTGATCATACTGTTTTTCACAACTGCTTCTAAACTATCATTCACTGCCTGCTGTAAACTGGCAAAATACTTATCAAATGAACCGGGCGGATTGTTTTCCTTCTCATAAATAGTCCGCAGCGCATCAGTAATAGCAGCATTTCCAGCTGCCGATCTGATTCTTTCTTCCAGCCTCTTTTTAACAGTGGCATACCGGTCGCTATGGGCAAGGGTGACCAGGTATAGACTTTCCATTTCCAGGTTGGTAGCCATTGGCGCATTTTTCTTTCCTTCATCATAATATTTCAACGCTTCTGCATACCGGCCTTGTTTGGCTAACACACTCCCTATAACCTCTGCCGCCTTTCCCATATTGAATTTAGCATAGTTACTGTCAAAGGCATCCTTGGGATGAGCAAAAGTTTCAGCAGCAGATTCATATCCCCAACGCGCATATTTTTCAGCCAATACAGCATCCTGTTTTTTGATCAGCATGGTGCTCGCCACCATCGTATAAGTCCTGCTGCGAATCTCTTTCTGTTTGCTCGACAGCAGATCATATACATGTGCGAAATCATCTTTCAGCAAATACTCATTGATCACGTTGTGATAGAGTATATAGAGCTCACCGCTACCTTGTAAGCCTTTATAGAATTGGAGTTTCTTGTTATAATTCTCCTCATCCAAAACAGCCGTCTTGTGCCTGGAAAGAGCATAGACACCTTCAGGATATTGTTTCTGTAAGATATCCGCATACTTCATTGCTTTAGGATAGTCCTGGTACAGGTCATATAAATTGTAGAGCAGCAATAGATCATTCTGAGAAAGATTTTTCTGCTTTCCAAGGGCATCCAGCTCATGTAGCACTTTATCGCGGCCATTCATCTTTTGTGCAGCAGCAACAGCATACAGGTAGCCGGATAAGTTGGCTCTTTTAGAATCAGGGTGTTGTTGAAACTGTGATTCATAATTCGCCACGATCACGCTGTCCGGCACCTGTGTCGCCATTTCGTTTTTCATGGGCTGTGCAGTTGCAAGGAAGGCCAAAAATATCCAAGAGGTAAACACCAATAACTTTCTTAAGATCATAATATGTTGATTTAATAATTATTTGAATTAATAAGGATTCTGAGGTAAGAGGTTCGGGTTGAGACTGATTTCAGCCTGCGGAACAGGAAGCAATACATCCGAAGCTTGCCAGGTGGCAGGTTTCACTACTTTTAAAATAGCATCCGCCCGGCCAGTGCGGACAAGATCAAACCAGCGTTGCCCTTCAAAAGCTAATTCGAGGTAACGCTCATTTTCAATCGCCAGCAACAGGTCATCTTTGGTAGATGCTGTAGTAGCAGCAAGATTGGCACGGGTGCGTATCCTGTTAAGGTCGGAAGCAGATTCCGTTGTTTTATTCAACTGGGCTCTTGCTTCAGCACGAAGCAGGTAAATATCAGCTAACCGCAAAAGCTTAGTGCGGGCAGTATTGGAAGGATATTTATTCACCTTACCTGCCGAGATGGAAACCGCGGTCCTTGCATCGCCAATGCTTGCATTGAATGCCAGCACCATTTTTGTAGAAGGCGTATACTGTGCCCTCGCGCCGAATACAAAAGCATTATAAACTCCGTTGGGTGTTTTTTCGCCAAACCATAATTCCCAGATGCTTTCTTTAGAGTTGGCAGTGAAAACATCAGCATAGGAAGACTGCAAAGAATAAGTCACAGAATCATTGATAACAGCAGTAGCCATTAATTCAGCATTGGTCCAGTCTTTCTTCAGCATGTATAATTTCACCTGCAGGGCGCGGGCGGCGGCCTTTGTAGCACGAATGCGGGTCAGGGTAGCATCACTATAATCGTGAGGTAAACCAGCTTCCGCATCTTTCAGGTCCTGCAGGATAAACGCATAAATATCATCAACAGAGCTTCTGCCCAGGGAAGCATTGTCACGCCATGCCGAGGAAGTGACTTTTGGCACTTTGCCGAATAGCTGAGTTAAGTATAAATAATTCCATGCACGAACAAGCTTCGCTTCACCTGTCCACGCAGCCAGTTTGTCTGCGCTGATGCCCGGAACACCAGGCAGGTGATCAATGATCACATTAGCATCATTGATCACAGCATAATGACCGCTCCAGAACGATAGTAAACCCGAAAAGCTGGGAGTGATATTGTTTTCCGCAAAAGGAGTAGAACCGGAATTACTGGTTTTCAACTCGTCGCTTAAGAGCGAAATATCAGTGTACAAACGAGTGGAGTAGATCAGACCCGACGTACTGAAATTTGCATAGAGGCCATTCACTGCATTCTCAGCATTCTTGACATTGCTGAAGGTGACCTCGCTGGTTGTTTTATCAGCTGGTTGCAGTTCGATGAACTTCTTGCATGATGCCAGGCCTGCCAGCGCGAATAATAAAAGAACATTAAATAGTTTCATAACAATATGCTTGAATATTATTAATTCATGTTACAGCGTCACGTTAATGCCTCCAGTCAACATCTTTACCGGCGCTACATTGCCGCCAGTCTCAGGATCGATGCCAGTAAATTTGGTACGGGTGACCAGGTTCTGTCCGGTGGCAAACACGCGTAGTTGCTGAATATGCAGACTTTTCAACGTGGAAGCCGGGAACAAATATGATAAAGTGATATTCTTTACCCGCAGGTAAGAGGCATCACTGATAAAACGGCTCGATTGCCTGTCAACGGAAGAACTAACCCACCATGCAGTAGAAGAAGTAGCCGCACGAGGTGTATTTGTAACATCACCCGGTTTGCGCCAGCGGTTCAATACAGAGGAGACCTGGTTGCTGGTAGTGCTGCCACTGTTATCCAGATCATACAAAGAATTAAACCTGTCCACACCCTGCACAAACTGAAGGAACACATCGAGTGTAATGCCTTTGTACGTAAAGCTGTTTACAATACCGCCATAATAATCGGCGGCATATTTACCGATGATCTGCCTGCCGGCATATGGATCATTGGGATTTTTCTTTGTGCCATCGAGATTATACCCATCGTAGATGGGAGTGCCGGTAGCCTGATCGATGCCAAGAAATTTATATCCCCACAACAGGTTCAGCGATTGCCCGATCTTATAATTCAGCTTGTAGAAATTATCATTGCTGTCCAGACCGGGGAATTTAGTCAGCGTATTCTTTTCCTGGGTGATGTTCAGCTTCACTGTCCACTGAAATTCTTTTGATTTTACAGCCAGCGCCTGCACTTCTACTTCAACTCCCCGATTGATCACAACCGCAGGAAGATTATCCTGCACGCTGGTATAGCCTGTTTGAGAAGGAAGTGTTTTGGTGACCAGTAAATTATCTGTTTTATTTCTAAAATAATTGACAGTAACATTCAGGCGGCTGTTAAAGAAGCCAAGGTCAACACCCGCATCGAATTTAGCAGTGCGCTCCCATTGAACATTAGGATTCTCCGCAGAAATAGGGCGCACACCAGGAAGATTACCATAGCTCACGGGCTGGTATTGATCGAGATAAGTAAAATCAGCAATAGCATCACTTCCTACGATACCATAGCTGCTGCGCAGTTTTCCAAGGGAAAGCCAGGAACTGTTCTTGAAAAGATCTTCACGTGAAAAGAGCCATCCGCCGGAAACAGACCAGAAGTTCCCATATTTATTGCCAGGCCCAAACCTGCTGGAACCATCACGACGGAAAGTAGCAGCGGCAATATATTTTGTTCTGTAAGAATAATTCAGGCGACCAAAAACAGAGTTGAATGCATATTGAATGGTAGAAGAAGATCCATCAGTGGTAGCCGCAGAACTCATCTCCTGCAGATCATCAGAAGGAAATCCCTTTCCATATATGTTGCTGAGAATAGTAGTTCTTTTCTGAAAGGTGCTACCGGCCACTGCAGAAAACTGGTGATCAACGAAAGTGTGATCATAGCGAAACTGTGGTTCAATAGAATAGCCATTGGTATGATTGGTGAACAGGCTTCCATCAAATAAAGTATTCTGCAATACACTGTTTACATCTTTCGGGAAAAAAACCTTTGCAGAAAGACTATTATAATCATAACCGAGATCAGTATGGAAAGAAAGGCCATTCCAGATTTCATAGTGCAGGCTCAGGCTTCCCTTCAATTGAGTGGTAGCGCTCCAGATCTTTGCTTTGAAAATAGCAAGGGGATTGCCGACGCCATATGGCAAAGGGATCACCGTGAAATTTCCATTGGCATCATAGGGGGTAAGATTGGGAGCAGCAAGTATGGCAGCATCAACAGGAGAATAGGAAGTGGCCGCATCAGCTGTATTCTGGTTTACGTCCCTGCTGATTCCAATACTGGTAGTGATCAGTAATTTTTTAGTAGCCTGGTGATCGAGGTTGATACGGAATGTACCGCGCTCCAAACCTTTCTTACCGCTGAGTGGATTCGTTTCTTTCCGGTAGCCCGCACTCAGGTAAAACTTTGACTGACGGGTGCCACCGCTCATCGCGACTTTATATTCGCCGATAGAAGTGGGTTTATAGATCAGGTCCTGCCAATCGGTATTGGTAACGCTGTCCGGAGTTTGGAGATCAGCAGGCAAAGGATCATTAGGAAAATCATTTTTAAACCCTTCCCTGCGGATCGTGATATAGTCAGTAGTATTCAGCAGGCTCAATCTGCCGGTCGGAATACCAGCGCCCTGGTAGCCATCAATGGTAAAAGTAGTTTTACCTTCCTTGCCTCTTTTTGTAGTGATCAACACAACACCATTAGCTGCGCGTGAACCATAGATGGCCGCCGCGCCCGCATCTTTCAAAATTTCAATAGAGGCAATATCAGAAGGATTCAATCCAGTAAGCGGGTTAAGCCTGTTATCAACACCGAAAGAAGTACCCAGTGATTGCGAAATAACAGGCGTACCATCAATGACGAATAAGGGATCACCCACATTGATGGAGTTAACACCGCGAATGGTGATATAAGGTTGTTTGCCCGGAGCGCCGGAATTATTATTCACGAAAACGCCGGATGCCAGCCCTTGTAACATCTGGTCGAAAGAGGAAACAGGCAGGTTCTTAATGTCAGCAGATTTCACAGTAGCGACGGAAGAAGTCAATCTCCTCTTTTCAATGCTACCATAACCAATGGCAACAACTTCATTTAACTCATCAACGTCAGGTTGCATGTCAACGGTGATATCAACCTGCCGGCCAACAGCGATCTCACGAGTTTTATATCCCACAAAAGAAATGATCAGAACAGCCTTATCATCCGGCACAGTCAGCGCGAATGATCCGTCATTGTTGGTAGTCACAATGACGGAGGAATTCTTGATCACGATATTAACACCGCCGAGGGGCGCCCCCTTCTCGTCGAGCACTTTCCCTTTTAGCTCTATAGGCATTTGCGCAGGTGTTGCAGGTTCAGCAGCTGCAGCCTGTTTAGGGGATAAGATGATCGTGTGTTCGATGATCTTATAGGCAAACCCTGTAGTAGCAAGGCCCCGGGCAAGCGCTTCCTCAACCGGTATATTTGTAACCTGCAGGGTAATTTTACCTGCATCTTTAATAGCGTATTTATCATACAGGAACTGGAAGCCTGTTTGTTTCCTGATCTCTTTGAATAACGTTTCCAAAGAAGCATCTTTCAGGTCCAGCGTAACACGCTGGGAGTAGCTTTTGGCTGAAAGCTGCAAACAGGCGATGAGTAGAATAATAGCAGTCAGTTTCATAATCCTGATCAGTTTAACCAACGGGATTTGCATAACTTTACTAAGTTTTGGTTTTACATTAAAAGCAGTGACTTGTTTTCTATGTTTAACCTTACATCATAGCCGGGGACGCTCCAACGTTCCCGGTTTTTATTAAGGTTATTTCATTTACGGCTACGCCGTTTATGGCTTCGCTATAATAGTATTTCCTTCAATGGTAAAATGAACCCCTCCTGTCAGTTCGATCATTTTAAGTAGTTGAGAAATATTTACGTTACGGGAGATTTGCCCGGCGATGCTTTTAGCCGGGATGTTCCCTTCGTATTTTATATCTACATTATACCAGCGGGCCACTTGCCTCATGACGGCATGCAGATCGGCTCCATCGTAGAAAAAGAGATTGTTCTTCCAGGCAATGACTTCTTCTGCATCGATGGCATCATGAACAATAACCTTTGCATTGGGAGCAAAAGCGGCTTGTTGCCCGGGCTTTATTATGGCCGATAGATGACTATCGTTTGCCAATCCCACCTTCACACTTCCTTCCAGCAACGAAACCTTTGCAGCTTCTTCATCGGCGTAAGTGTTCACATTGAAGTGAGTTCCCAATACTTCTGTTTTGATACCACTGCCAGATACGATGAATTTTTTATGTGCATCTTTCGCCACTTCAAAATAGGCTTCACCTGTGATCTCAACCAACCTTTCATCCCCGGTAAATGCAACCGGATAGTGAAGAGAGCTTTCACTATTGAGCCATACTTTGGAACCATCAGCCAGGGTGAGCGAAACGATCTGGCTGCCGCGAGGCACAGTCAGCGTATTCCACACAAGAGATTGTGCAGGTTGACCGGCATTGATTGTATAGGCAACTTCTCCTTTGCTGGTTTTATTGATCAATACATTTCCTTGTTTGGCAAGCGAACCATTTTGAAAACTATCCAGCGTGATGCGCGTGCCGTCGGCAAGGGTGATCGTGGTTTTATTAATGGAAGGAGGTTTAATATCTTTCGGCTTTTCCAGGTCTTTGAATACCAGCTCGCTTGAATAATTCTTATGATAGATCCAATAAGCGCCAAGGGAAAGAAAGATCAATATCACGGCAGCAGCGGCGATGCGTGTCCATGGGAAACGACGCACAATAGCTTTGAGCGATTCTGCTTTCTTAGCCTGGCTTAGCGCCTCATGATACAACTGTGACCAATCCACATTACTCGTTTCCACATTTGGATGGTCCTGCAGCAGCATTTGTTGCACTTTGGTTTTAAGGGCGCTGGTATCATTGGTATCAACCAGCCAGTTGAATAATTCCTGTTCCTCCGCTTCGGTCGAGGTACGTTTGATCCAGGCTTCCAGTAAATAGTTGATCCGGTTTTCAGGTAACATGGTAGTAATCGTATGCCCGGATTTTATACACCGGGCTAAAGACAGAGTAATGAACGGGAATAATGTACCAGTGGAAAAGAAAATATTTTTAAACGGCTGACTTACAGCTTTTGAGAAAGGATGAGGGAAACCAGCAAGGCGCCATGTTTGCCGATATAGGAGCGGATGGATTTCAGGGCTTCATGCAGGTGATTCCTGACTGTATTGGGAGACAGGTTGAGCTTAACCGCAATTTCTTCCCGACTGAGTCCCTCTTCTTTACTGAGTTTATAGACCTGCATTTGCTGGGCCGGCAATTGTTCGATGGCTTTTTGTAAGAGCTGCTTATTCTCTTTGGCAAACAGCATATCTTCTACAGGATTTTCCGCTTCGCTTTCCCGTTCAATCATGATAGCTTTCATTTTGCGCTCAACTGCGAGTTTCCTGAAATGGGCATGAATACTATTATAAACGATGGAGAATATATAAGAAGAAGGGCTTTCAACTTTTACCAGCAGGTGCCGTTGCAGCCAGATGGTATAAAATACTTCTTGGACGATTTCCTGTGCGGTATGATCCGAGCGGGTCATTGTGAGGGCGACAGCATAGAAACGTTTGCTGTAGCGGTCAAACAATTCCCGGAAGGCTGTTTCATTGCCTTCAGCGATTTGTTTCAATAAAGACAGCTCAATATGTTTATCGTCTTGCTGCACTATAAGTAATGAACCATGTTGACTAACAGAATGAGAAAGGATTTACCAGGAAGGATAAGTTTGAGGTAAGTGGAGTAAAATTACGAATAGCGCCTTATTATCCAAAAATGCATAGGTATAGCCCGGTTTATTTCTGCCTATCTTGCAGGAATATAGCAGGGGTTATGGCTGAAAAGATCCTCCGGATTTTTAGTGCGATACAACCACTTTCCGAAAAGGAAAGGGATGATTTCGCTGGCATTACAAAAGAAGTACAGGTAGAGAAAGGGGACTATTGGATACGGGAGAATGTTTCCAATAACAATATTGCCTGGCTGGAAAAGGGATACCTGAGAAAGTATTTTTTGTTGGACGGAAATGAAAAGACGGATTCCTTCTATTTTGAAAATGATTTTTGTGCAGATCTTCCGTCTATCATTGGTGGACATACACCCACTTCCAATATCATTGCGATGGAACCTACTACGTTAATTGTTTTTTCTTATGTGGCTTTCAATAAACTTTGTTCCCAATCTCCGGCGATAGAGCATATTTACCGGGTAATGATTGAACAAAATTTTCTTCGCTTTTACAGGCGAACTACCTCATTCATTTTACAAACTACAAAGGAGCGTTATGAAAACCTGGTAAGAGAGGAGCCGCAGGTGTTACAGCGTGCCAATCAATATCATATCGCCTCATATATAGGCACCAGTTACCAGCATTTAAGCCGTTTAAGGGCAGAGAAGTGATTTCTTCGCAAATGCGAACAGGATCATGGAGCGCATACAGTTCTTTTGTAGGCAAAAGATAGTATGCGAATAAATGAGTTGAAGAAAGTACAAATCAATGGTTTAGAGCAATGGGTGCTGGTAAGGGGGAATAGCCCGGAAGCGCCTTTGCTGATACAGGTGCAGGCAGGTCCGGGTTTCCCGATGATACCGGAGGCAAATGCCATGGAGAAAAAGCTACAATGGGAAGATGAGTATTTAATTGCCTATTGGGATCAACGTGGTTGCGGGAAATCATATAATAACCAGATTGACCCACAGACAATGAATTTTGCACAGCTTGCAGATGACGTGCTGGCCATGACAGAATACCTGTTACAAAAATATAAGAAAGAAAGGGCGGTGCTGGTGGGGTATTCCCTGGGAGCGACTATAGGATTAATGGCAGTGTCAAAAAACAACAGCTTGTTCAGTCGGTTGTTTTTGGTGGGAATAGATATTGACGTCCCGGTAGCGAACAAGTATGTAATGGAATTTGCATTGACAAAGGCTTCGGAAAGAAATAATGAAAGAGCATTGAAAGATGCAAAGGAGATAAGCGGACTAAAAATAACCAACTCCAAATCTTTTCAAAGAAGAGCAAAGCTGGTTGGCAATATGGGAGGAATTATGGTCAACAGCAATTACAACAAGTTATTAATAGGCACTATACGGAATATGCTATTTAGTAAAGCGTATCGCTTATTGGATATTCCTAAAACGATCAAGGGGATGGAATTTTGCCAGGATACATTGCTGCCTGAAATGGACAGGTTGAATTTATTCAATCATGAAATGAATATAGATATCCCGGTACATTTTATACAGGGAAAGAAAGATGCGGTAGCGCCGGAGCATATTGCAAGAAAATATTTTGATTACTTGCCTGCAAAAGAGAAGGCATATCACACATTTGAAAACTCGGCCCACCTGCCACATTTAGAAGAGCCTGGAAAGTTTATGGGGATTATGCGGCTTTGATACATACTAAAATTGTTCAGACACTGTCTGAACAATTCGCCGAATTCAACTCAACGCAATACATTCCACTGAGATCAGAATACCGCCCGGAAAAGGCATGACTTGCGGAACACTCCTGGCAGGAGCATTCTCAGGAAAAAATTCAGGATAGACTTTATTGATAATGGCGAAGTCATTACCCGTGACCATGAAGATGGTTGTTTTGACGACCTTGCTCATGCTGCTACCCATTTCTTCGAGTATGGTTTTAATATTCTGGAATGCTTGTCTGGCCTGATCTTCAAAATTATCGTTAATGAGTTTGCCGGTAGAAGGATCAATACCAGCCATGCCTGACAGAAAGATAAGGTTACCGGCAGCCACTGCTTGAGGAAATAGCTGGCTCATTCTCGGAACGCCGATAGAGTTGAAATTATTTCTCATGTTGTTGGTTGTGCAGTTGAATACGGTCTGCGTATCAGTGGGGTTGCCGTACTATTAATTGGCTCGCCGGATGGCCCGGATCAGTTCCCTGTTGCGTCTTTCAGCGCGGGCATTTTGAAGGGAGATGACAGCCCATGCTGCGGCGGGAAGCCAACCGATCAGTGTGATCTGAAGAATAAGGCAGAGAATGCCAGAGAGCAATTTACCTCTCAGAAGGAATGACAGCCATGGAAGAAGGATAGCGATGAGGATCATAGTTGAATAGGTTTAGTAACCAGTGAACGGATCGGGTTGAATAGTTATTACCGGTTTGTCGGCTAAGTTGGAGTGATCAAATATACAGTTTTCTACAAGTGAACCTGTATAATGAATTGTTAAGTGATAACGTGCCGGGCATTGCTGGGTCAGCTCATATTGCATATCTTATTATTTCCCGGGAACACAGTCCAGGTACAGTTTTTGGGGTACGAACAGGTATCCTTCTCTTTTATTTCCCCTTCATTTTCGGTTGGATAAGTTCATTCGTAGGCTGTTCGGACATGCTTCGGGACAGGTCCTATATAGCTTCGGGATTGTAATCATGTAAAAGCGTATATAAAGCGTAGCGAACGCTTTATATACGCTATAAGGTCGAATCGATGCCGAAGCTGGATAGGACCTGTCCCGAAGAAAAGTCGAATAAAGTGACGGAAGCGGGAAAAAGGTGGGAGTTATAACTTGTTAGTATTCAATATGCATGCCGGACAATCGCGGACAATAGAGGTAACCGTTAAGGTTGGTATAACGATCACCTGTAACTTAGAACAAACAAATAGCTATGGCAAGAGTTCAAAGTGGCAGCAATCTCGTTTCAGGCACCATCGCCAACGTTACATTCGTCAAAAAGGGTGGAAGGCAATATGCACGCAAAAAAAGCTCCCTTACTGGTGAAAGAGTAATGAAAGACAAGGCATTTGAAAAAACCAGGCAATATGCCGGCAATTTCGCTACAGCAGCGCGCATAGGATCTGTGATTTACAAAGCATTACCTTTTGACATGAGACGCGAGCGCTGGTTCTACCGGACCCTTGCTGGTGAAGCAGCTTCGCTGTTATACGAGGGAAAAGATGAACAGCAGGTAGTGGAATTGTTATGGAAAAAGTATGTCACGGATACTGGTACAGTGCCTGCAAATGCACAGCCTCTAAAACAAGGAGAGTGGAATGGTAATCTCACCACCAAGGAATCAAATCTCAAAATGCGGGAAGCATTTCTTGATCGTTGGAATAAACAGGGATTAGGAGACTATTGGTATAAGCGAACATGGCCAAAAAGAGGCAAATTTAATATGCATCGGTTCCGCGATGGACTTAACAGTGCCGTTCGACAGCGAGAGGAAGCGGCGAACTATAGATAATTTCTTCACTCATTTCTGATTTCTCATTTTTTTAGACTGATTCTTCTGGAGTCGATGGAAGAGGTATGCATGGAAGCCAGGAAGAAAAGAACCGGCCAACTGCAACTCCCTATGCTCCGATTCTTTTCTACCTATTATGCTCATGTCTGCCGGGTATCCCAACCGGCAAAATGCGATAAGACCAATTAGCCATATCAGAGCCTGGTTCTACTAAGGGCACGGGCTAAATGGCGGCTTCGATTAACGAGTCTGCAGATACGTTAAAGATTTATTGATTAGTAAGTGTTGAGGCGAAATTAGGGGAGTGGGAGGAAGTAATTAATGACGTATTTGTAAGAATTGTGATGCGGTTGGTTTTTGGGTAATTAACTAGGCTAGATAATTCAAAGCGACCTAACATTTCTACTGATACGTTACTTTTCTTCGTCTTTTTATAAATTTTTTCCAATTTTTATCAATCTCGACCTGAAATCAATCCTGTATGCTTCTGTGTACTTGGTTTACAAATATTGAATAGTACAATTGTTTGCGGTTTGATATTATTTTTCTCTATATTTCTTAATTTGCCATTTTAAATGTTGAATAGTAAGTGACAATTAAACTTTCAAGGCAGAAATACATTCACCCTTTTCCAGCTAGAATGGCGCCTGAAATTGCCATAAAAGCGCTAAAAGATTTGCGACCCGGTGAAATTATTCTAGACCCAATGGTTGGATCAGGTACTGTTTTGCACTATGCTGCTTTAAATGGAATTACACCTATTGGATTTGATCTTGACCCGCTTGCGGTATTAATGTCCAAGGTAAGCACAACTAAAATAAATATCAAAAAATTACTGAAACTTCTTGACGAAGTAATCCAAAGCATAAAAAAAACTAAATTAAAGGAAGTTTACTTACCATGGATTGATGAAGACATAGAGACTTCACAATTTATTAAATTCTGGTTTGCAAGTAAGCAAATAAATGATCTTAGACGAATTGCTTATATTCTAAATGAACACCAGCGAACAGCCGAAGTAGATGCTTTGCGAGTCGCATTTAGTCGAATTATTATAACTAAAAAGATTGGCGCCTCTTTAGCCTGGGATATATCACATAGTCGACCTCATAAGGTAAAGGAAACAAATGATTACGACGTATTAGATGGATTTCAAAAATCGGTTAGAAATATTATAAAATTTTTAGAAAATCATGAAGTCAAGACTAAAGGGAAAATAAAAATCGGAGACGCCCGTAATCTAAAGGATATACCTGCGAATTATATTGATAAAGTTATCACCTCTCCTCCATACCTAAACGCAATCGATTATATGCGAGGGAATAAGTTTTCCCTTGTCTGGCTCGGATATTCATTAGCGAGCTTGCGAAAAATTAGAGCAAGTTCAATAGGCGCAGAAAGAATTCTTCCAGCGGAAAAGCAAACATTTGTTGAAAAGATTTATACTAAATTATTCGGTAAAACTTTAATTGAGAATAAGCATGCCGGTATGATCAAAAGGTATATAAGCGACTCAATTTTGTTAATGTCTGAGATAGCAAGAGTATTGAAAATAGGGAAGTCTGCAACTTTAGTGGTTGGGAATTCTACATTAAAAGGGGTTTACATAGAAAACTCAGAAATATTTAACAATGCAGGAAGACTAGTAGGGTTAAATCTGGTTAATATTCAAAAAAGGGAAATTCCTTTAAATAAGCGATACTTACCGATACCGAAAAATGATTCAAATTCATTGAGCAAGAGAATGAAACATGAAGTTATAATGACTTTTGTCAATAATTGCCCCAAAGGCATAATTACTTCAAAAAAAAAGTAATCATTTTGTCGGGACATGATGTTTTGCTTACTTTAAAATCCAATTTTCCATCGCTTGCGGAAACGCTATACATTTTGTTTCTCCCTCTTGAAACACTTATCCATTCCGATACCTCATGCATTTCATCCAATATTTGTTTTAATTCTCCGTAGGTTAATACGACAACTCCGTCTAAATGGCAAACTAATGCTATGAATACTTCCCCATACTTTGCATATAATTCAAAAATTTCATCTTGGTGCGATTTTAAAAACGTAAATCGCCAAGGAGAGAGACGCTTGCCAGAATATTTAATAAAAAGCCCCGCGCTATTATTAATAATATAAGAAGAATAGTTCCCAGGTTTAAACGGTTTAATGTGAAGGTCCACTTCTGAGATATTGCACAATCTATTAAATACAACCCCGTGTAAATATTCATATTCTTTAATCATTCTGATTTTTTTTCAATAGTAGATTTAAGATTTTTTATGAATTGTATGGAACCATCAAATTTGTAGAACAATCGTGCTTTACCATAACTGTTATAAAAAATTTTTAAATGATGAATAGCATCAGGAAACTTTTCTTTCTGCATTTGTGAACGACCAAAAAATCCTTTTGCACGCTCGATTTTCTTTTGATCTACACCACCCTTTTGTCCAGAAATTGAAGTTGCTGGGTGAAGCGCTATTGAATTATTACCTTTAAACGAAGTGCTGCGAATATATTTTTCAAGATAGTCTGGAATTACATTATCCCCTAAAAGCTTCTTAATTGAAGAAATTTGTACGGAAATATCAGTGTTAGAGTCAATAATTTTATTATATTCTTTTTCTTTTTTCTCATCAAAGTCAAATAGGGAAAATGACATTTCTCCTTTATCAAATGAGACTGTTCCACGGTCTATACTTGAATTTGCAGCAGGGCTAATTCGCTTGTCAGATAGCCAAATCGGAGCACCCCTGCCTTCTCTAATGGCAGTTATAGCTAATCTATGAAAAACAAAACACCTATGCCAATCCGTATACAATGAATTAGGGATAGTTAATTCAAAATGAGATAAATAATCTCCGCGGGCTCCAAACATGCGAGCTCGTTGAATATACGTGTCTTGCTGAATTTTGTGTTTTACATCTCGTGTAAAAAACATTGATAAAAGATTGTTAAAGGTTACACCTCTAGAGACAATATTTCCGCCTATTATGATCGTAAAAAGTGAAACTGGATTTGCCGCCTCATCTAAATTAGGATTATGCCGATCACTATTTAGAAGAACAATTCCTACTCTACTTTTATTTTTTACTATATAATTTGTGATTTCATCTTGACGACCTGGAAAATGTTTTCCTGCAATATCCCAAATTGAACGGACGTGCTTTTCAAATTTCTTATGCTTTTCATCGCTTAATTCTGTAAAAATTGTTTCAACAACCGCTTTGTCACTTTTATGGTCAGCTTTATTCCCGCTTGTATGAATTAGAATACTATAATTTTCTTCACTTTTACTTTGATAGAGATTTAGGAAAGCTACATTTATTAGAAATCGATATAAAGCTTCTTTTATGTATTTTGGGCTGTCGTCTGTATCTGATAGTAAGAAGAGATTAAACCCAAAACCACGATCATCTGTGGAAATTGGAAAAAATACATCTTGGCCAGTATACTTTTTATGGGTCGGAAAATCAACCCATTTTTCATGATCATTCTCAAAAGTATTATTTAAATCCAACCGAGCTGGAGTGGCTGTTACTCCAATATAAATCCCATCTTTATTTAAAAGGGTCTCAATTAGCGCATTAATTTTTGTCTTCTCACCTTTATTTACTTTTCCATTTGGGGACGCATAATCTGCTTCATCATCAATAATCACTTTCTTTCTTACATGGCCTAATTTGTCAATTAGTTTTTTTAAGTCGCTAGAATTTTTCTTGCTAAAAATAACAAATTCATTATCTGAAATTTTGACCTCTGGGTCAAGTATTTCCTTATAGCTTTTAGGAGATGGTGATAAGCCAGATTTCTTGAATCTACGTAAATTTTGCTCTAACAAATCTACACTATCATTCAATAGGTGAATTATTATTTTATGGCCTTCATCCAATAATTTCGCCGTGAGACCAATCATCATTTCCGTTTTTCCGCTTTGCGGCTCGCCATAAATAACAAATGAACGGGTCTTGTTTGAATTAATATTTTGAATTGCATCTTTAACTGCTTTTTCAATTGCATCAGTCTGTTTTGATTGGTTTTTTAGGTTTGTAATATGTCGCCCATATCGATCTTTGGTTTGGGGTTTGAAGTTTTCGATATCAAATTTGGCCATAGAATTTTTTTTCAACGATTTAGCGTTTATATTGTTTTTTGTCCAAGGTTAGAGCCTTCTGAATAAAATTTCTTTTATGTGAATGAAATTCGAGCTTATAAAAAATTATTCATTTTTTCTGATCGTACAGTGAATATGTAATCCAAAGTTTTAGTTGACTTATTGCCCAATTTTTTTCTGAATATAATGGGATATCAGACTGTGCGGTACCGTGAAAACACGGTATTTACAGGCGGGAATTGTACGTAACTATTATTATGTTAACAAAAAAGCAGCTACTAGCTATTAAGCTTGTAACTGCTTTGGTTGGTCTTATGATTCGAATTTATCAAAAGCTAACCAAATTCTCAAAACTTTGACTCTATTTGTTAAGACGGTGAACTGATAAGGATATGCAAAATGTTGATTTTCAGTGGCGAACCATCAGGGCCATTGACTGATAACAAAGCCTATGGATCAGGAACAATTGAGAATTACTACTATTCCTTTTTCTCCGAACTAGTCGGCTGCATTTCCGTTTTACCCAAACTTTTAGCCCCTCGCTTCCTCTTGCCTCGCATATAAAAGGCTGCAAATGCAAACATCGGCAGCTTAAAGAACAAGAAAATAAATGCCAGTGTAGGAAGGAAAAAGGAAAGGATCACCGAAACTAGGCTATTGATCATATCCAGGTTAAAAGTCAGGCGGAAACGGCTTCGGGATATCTCAGGAAGCTTTTCTTTATCAATATATCCCCTTGCATCGGCATAATCCCAAAGAGTATTCTGAAATATCGCTAAGCCAAGAACATTAAGGCTGTATAGAAAGATCACCGGCGTTTCTCCAAAATGGGCGCTCACCAAAGTCGTTGCAAATGGTAAGGTAACGATCAGGAATAACCAGCCGATATTCCAAAACATCATGCGATCATCCATCTTATTAATATAGACAAATGCATCATGGTGCGTCCTCCAAAAACCTGCAATATTGATAAAAGAAAGTGCAAATGCCAGGTAATTCCTCCAGGGTGAAAGTAAGTCAGAAAAACTGACATGATGGTCCGGTGGCATTTCCAACCTTAAATCCAATGCCAGTAAGGTTATAGCGATCGCTACAATCGCGTCACTAAAGAATATGACCCGCTCAAAGGCTATTTCCTTTTTAATAAAATCTTTCACACAATAAATATATTACTTACCTAATGTTTACTTCCACCAAGCGTTCCAGTGAAAACCTATTTTAGTAAATAAATTTTGTCCTCAATGATAATCTCCCATCCCGGATTTAAGTAACGTGTTTTAGTTTTTCCGTAGTGGATTTTTTTGTGACATGTTGGACATACAATAATTACATTCCAACTTTGAAGTGAATTCGGGGCCTCTTTGTTGAGTTCGATCATATGATGAACTTCACAATAAAAGCCATTACTTTTTTTAGGGAATCCTCCCATCCCACAAATTCTACAATTCGTTCCATCCCTTAAAATGATAGCATTTCTTATAGGCGACGGGCGGCTTATCTTCTTTGTAATAATATATTTATACTTTGGGGTGCCCTTATATTTATCATTGAGTGTCTCTATAAATTGGCTTATATCAAAATAATTATTTTCTAGTTTTTCAGCTAAGCTGGCCACTTCAGCTTCTTCTTCATCATTAATCCAATCTAAAACTTCGGTCTCATCTTCGGCATCAACATATCCCATCCATTGAACTCCTTTGTAGTTTTTGTCCGTTACCTGTATATCCCAAATATCAAATGGTGGAACCTTTCTTATGTTCTTTCCCGTAATAACATATTTCCATTGCTTTCCCCATAATTTCTGACTTTCCCCATTCTTGTCTTCGTATTGATCAGCAAAATTCATTACCCATCTGATTGATTTTTCGCCCTTATTTAAAGAGTTAACGTTTTGCTGAATCAATATTAAGTCACCCGGATTACATTGGATTTTTTTTTGAGTTGCATGTTTCCCGATTTCGACCACTTTTGAAATAGTAGTTTTGTCAGTTTTGATAATTATCATTTGACCTTTTTTAAGGTTGAAAAATTTTCATTAATCTTTTATCGTCATAAGCGTTTTTATTTTATCTAAATTCAGTTATGGCATAAATATTTGGTAGATAACTCTTCTCCTTGAAGTTATATCATCTAGGAGTAAATTTGTACAGAATTCCAGGATTCTTACACTAAATAAGCTGGTTATGCTCGATATCGTCATTGAGGCCCGGGCTGCCGCTATTAGTCCTGCAATGAAAGTAAAGCGCATTCTTCCTTTCCGCCTCCGTAGAATGGTCGGCCCATTCATTTTTATGGACCATGCCGGACCAGTCGCAGAAGTACCATCACAAATTCATTCGCTGGATGTACTACCACATCCTCATATAGGGCTTTCTACCGTCAGCTATTTATTCGGCGGACAAGTCACTCACCGTGATAGCTTAGGCGTAGAACAGATCATTCGTCCGGGTGAAGTGAACTGGATGACGGCCGGAAGAGGTATCGCCCATTCCGAAAGATTTGAAGACCCTTCAGCCCTCACCGGCGGATTGGAAATGATCCAAACCTGGGTGGCCCTTCCTGAAAAAGATGAAGAAGCCGCCCCTTCATTCAATAATTACACTCCCCAAGAATTACCTGTTTTCAAGGACAAAGGGGTATGGATGCGGCTCATCGCAGGGGATGCTTATGGACTGAAGAATAATGTCAAAACAGCTTCGCCCTTGTTCTATCTCCATGTTGTTTTGCAACAAGGCGCAACCTTCGGTCTTCCGAAAGAACATTCTGAAAGAGGATTTTACATTGCTAAGGGCAGCATTGAAGTGGTAGGGATTACTTATGACCAAGGTAAGATGCTTGTATTCAGCAAAGGTGTCGATCCGTTAATTACTGCGAAAGAACCCACTACACTGATGCTCCTCGGCGGCGAACCTTTAGGTGAACGCTTCATCTGGTGGAATTTTGTTTCCTCCCGTAAAGAACGAATCGAACAGGCTAAAGAAGATTGGAAACAAGGCAGGATCATCCTTCCGCCAAATGATAACAAAGAATTTATTCCGCTGCCTGATGATAAGTCAAAGCCGGCTGGAAGCCCTCCAAAGCCAGAACCTCTTTCTTAAAATATTGGAGTAGCTATCAATAGTTACACAGCCCGTGCTACCAATTCTTCTTTGTGCAATTTATTGCCAGGAGATTGTGAGAGCGGTTTTACGGAACTGTAGAGGTCTGCCCGTTTGCTCATATCGATAGGGTAATTTTTTTTGATCCTTTTATAAGCATAAAAGGAATTCATGAACAGCGATAACAAAAAAGCACCCCATCGCAGTGTCAATGCCCCGCGCATCACCCTTTTAAATGCATACAAAAACGAGAATGATTTCTTCCATAGTGAGCGATGCGCCTGCAATAATTGCGCTTCTGTCAATTTTTTAGGTTTGAACGCCACATTATAACCATTGTAAAAATTCCAGTTCCTGTCGTCCAGGATACGGCCTTCTTTTTCCATTGTCTTCCGAATGGGTGTTCCACGGAAAGGTGTCATGATACTAAGAAAGGGAACATCAATACCGATTTCCATCAACTGGTCGGCCATGTTAATAATGCTTTGTTCATCGTCATGATCAAAGCCAGCAATGAAACCGGCCATCACAGCAATTCCACGTTTTCTGATAGCCTTTACGGCGGCAGCGTAGTTTGAAATCTTGTTTTGCCGTTTATTGGCATCAACCAAAGAGTCTACGCCGAATGATTCGATACCTAAAAAGACGCCAATGCATCCGGAGGCCTTCATGAGATCGAGCAAGGCGGGATCTTTGGCAATATCCATACTGGCTTGCGTGAGCCACCATTTTTTCAGGGGGATCATTTCCTGCAGCAACTCCCTGATATATGGACGATTAATAGTCAGGTTATCATCCCAAAACCAAACTATCTTTCTTTGGAACCAGAATTTGAATTTATCGTAGGAGGCATCACGGATGACATCTTTCACCGGTCTTAACCTGAAGCCGGGATTGAGTGAAGGTACCGTACAGAAAGAGCAGGAAAATGGACAACCCCTTGTTGCCTGTATTACTTTTTTGATGAAGAACTTTGATGGTAACAGGTCATATCTCGGTGTAGGCAAATTGTTCATGTCGCAGGGAGTGCCTGCATATTGCCGCTTTAATTCCCCGTTCCTGAGATCCTCTAATAATACCGGCCACGCATTCTCTGCTTCTCCAGTAATGATGGCATCAAAATATTGGAGCGCTTCTTCCTGGCAATACGTTACATGCGGACCTCCTGCTACCAATGTCTTTCCTCTTTTCCGGAATTCGACTGCAAGATTATATGCTGCCAGCGCAAAGCCGCTGAAGAAGGATATAGCAATAAGATCAGCGTCAGTATTAAGATTTATTTTATCGACCTGCTGGTGTATCACACGCACTTCATGTTCCGCAGGAGTAATAGCCGCCATATGAATACCTGTGATGGGTGGCACAAAATCCCTTTCATGCCCGAATTCATATCGCTGCACATAGGCTATAATAAAATCGATTTTCATATTGCATTATTTAAATCCAAAGAGAAATGGAAATAAAAAAGTGACGATCGCCGCCCAGAAAAGATAAACAGGCAGATAATTCGCGATCGATTTTCCCACTGTAGATATAGGTGCCTTCTTTGTAACGACTTTGTATAAGGCTACCGTAACCAACAAAAGGTTTAATAAGATCAGGATATTGCCACCCAGTATGGCAGTCCTGTTGGCAGTGAACCCTCCTTCTGAAATTCGGAAGAGAATGGCAGATAGCGCAATCCCGTTAACAACAATAGTTACAGCGGAGAGCAGGAACAGGACCAGCGACCCTTTTTGATTGCTGTTGTTCTTAGTTGCTTCTGCAATGGAAAAGAAAATGAGGGCCATAACACCGATCAGCAGGCCATTAAATATCAACAAGGAATCACGATCATGGTAAGGATTTTTACCTGAGTATACTATAGCGACAGTATAAATGACCAACATCACCAATACCAGCGGACTGAAGATCCTGGCGATCACCGGTGACACTTTCCCTACCAATTGAGGATTCGTACGAATTAGATAGGTGCCAAGGATAGGTGCAGCGGGAAACCCGAATAGTATAATATTATCCCTATAAAATGTTTCAATGTTGATGCCGATGATGGAGAAAAGTCCAATGGTTATTCCACTCAATATGCCTGCCGCAATTACAATCAACGCCGTCATTACAGCCAGATCACCATTATACTTTAAATAATCCAGCCGCTTGTTAGATTGATCACTGAATCCACCTGTAAAAGCAAAACCAACGATCAACCAAAGAAAGAGCACTAAATGTATGCAAGATAGATCCAGTGTGTCACTTATCCGATTGTCAGGTAGCCAGTTGATAAAAACTACACCAGCCAAGCCGGCACCGGCAATAAAAGCGATTTTGCCTATGGACAACTTATTCTTCCAGGCAAAATATGCAACCAATGCAGGGAAAATCGTGAAGCCAATATTACGCTGGTAAAAAACTTCAAAATCTACATTGAGAATAGCCTGTAATTTGGAGGTAAGTCCTGCTATGAGTGCAGCAATGACCAAAAATGCCAGGTCTGGACCGTTGCTCCATAAACTTTCTTCCTTGGTATAATTTAGTCGCGCGGTCCAGAAGCTGAAGAGTGATTGGTATTTGCTATCAGCATATAAATCTTTAAATGCATTTTTAAAAGCAGATTTGTCCGAGCGGTACAACTTTTCCAGTTGTACCGGGTTATCAAGGTTGGATAGAATTTCATCTCTCATAAAATGGTATTGAATGATTCTGATATTTTAAGTTTAAAAGAACTTTGAAATTCAAAGTGTAAATACAAAAAAAATTATTTCTGTGCTTTGATCAACTTCTCCAATGCTTTCAGGTGATCTTCAAATGCTTTTTTTCCCGATGCTGTCATGTAATATTTTGTGTTAGGCTTTTTGCCGACGAACTTCTTTTTCACGCCAATGAATCCATCTTTTTCCAGTGCTTTAATATGACTTGCCAGGTTGCCGTCAGTCACGTCAAGGAATTCCTTGAGTGAGTTGAATTCCAGCATATCGTTAACAGCAAGCGCCGACATAATACCGAGCTTGATCCTGCTATCGAAAGCCTTGTGCAAACCATTTATAGATATTTTCACCGCTTGTACTTAAAATGTATATAAATGCCATATATGATATGGACAACACCAAATCCCGTTGCCCAGATCAACAGGCTATACTGCACGAACCATACGCTGGAAAGGCCCAGGATGATCTGGGTAACTCCCATTATTCTCACTTCTTCAAATGTATACTTGCTGGCATTATACAGTGCAAGGCCATAGAATATCAATGAAAGAGGCGCCATCAGTCCTGCCAGGTTCTTCGCAATCAGAATAAGAATAAGAATCCCGCCTGTAAAAATAGGGATTGCCATATTATAAACCAGCCTTCTTGAAGTAGCATTCCACAACCTGGCGCGGCTATGTTTTGCCTGGTTATAGGAGAGCAGTGTAGAAGCAGCTGCAGCAAGTGCCAGGATTCCTATACCTAAGAAAATGACTTGCTGTATCCCATTGGCTGGCTGATAATCTATTGCATCAGGAATGAAATCCAGGACTGTATAGGCTATATATGCACCTGTCAATGCAAAAAAGCCGGCAATAATTCCAGCCCAGCCGGAGATCCATACGAATTTGGAGGAACGTTCCATCATGGAGCGTATTTCCAATAAATCCCGGGCGTGATCCTGCTCTTGCTCTTTCATCTAAAAGTACTTTGAGATTCAAAGTTAAGGTAAACTTTGGAATAGTGCAAGTTGTAGGGAAGAAATATTTAGAATTTTAAATATGAGGGATATGGTCTTACCACTCAATTGTCCATTGACTTTGATCATTTACATAGTAATTCAGGCCATTACTCATATGATGGAGCTCTTTGCCGTCTTTGCGAAGGCTGTTCTTTACTTCATATACCCGTACACCGTTATTCTCCCGGGTCAGGTAGTTAATCAATGCGGTCATGGTTGGAGGCTGATCATGCAGCCACTGGCCGTCTTCTTCTTTTACAAATGCCTGGCTCATAAAGGCAAAGTTTTAAAAATTCTATCAAATGCTATGCCTAGGGATTGATTAGTTGTTAATCTTATCAATGAGTATAACCGGCCCTACCAGGCAATAGACTTACCCCCATCCACGATCAGATCAATTCCTGTAACATAGCTGCTTTCATCGGAAGCAAGGAACAAAACAGCTTTTGCCACTTCATCAGCCTTACCAAATCGTTTTAAAGGAATACCAGGCAGCATATTTTGTGAGAAGGCCTCCACCTGCTCAGGGCTTACACTGTTTACACCCAGTGCGGCAGCAATGGTTTTTAAAGCCCCCGGCGTATCAATAATTCCGCCGGGACTGACAGTATTGACCCGGATATTTTTTGCCGCCAATTCATTAGCCAGCGCACGGGACATCGCCATGGCCGCACCCTTGGCGCCAATCATGGCCGACATGCCCGGTACTGTTTTGCTTACAGCAATCGTATTATTTATAATAATGGATCCTTCCGGTTGTATAACCGGCAAAAGCTTTTGAATGGTGAAGTACACACCCTTATTGTACAATAGATCTATAGAATCGAAATAAGCTTCTGAATTCTCTTCAAAAAGTAACAGGCTATAATAACCAGCATTTAAAAACACGATATCCAATTTTCCTGTAATGGCTTTTACTTTTCCTGGTAATGTTGCTAAATCTTTTGCCGAAGAGGCATCAGATAAAATGCCATAAGCATTCGGGCCTAGTGACTTCAGCGCTTCGTTCAGCTTTGATTGATTACGTGCAGTAATGATTACCGTGGCGCCCTGGGTTAAAAATTCTTTGGCGGTTGCATAACCAATACCTGCAGTTGCGCCAGTTATAAGCGCCGTTTTATTTTGGAGTCTTTTCATTTTTTTCTTTTGTATGATGATCAGCAGATCTTATCCTAAAGGATTTAGACTTAAGCCCCCATCGATTAAATACTCGGTGCCCGTTATGTAGGAGGCCTCGTCTGAGGATAAGAATGCCAGCAGATTGGCAACTTCAGAGGGGGATCCAATTTTTTTCAAAGGCACTCTCGGTATTATCCCGGCTTTCATGCCCTGGATAACTTCGTCCGGGAAGCCAAGCTTGGTGAAAATGGAAGTTTCAATCATGCCCGGGCAAACTGCATTTACCCTGATTTTTCTTGGCGCCAGTTCGGCAGCTGATGTACGGGCCATTGAATTTAAGGCCGCTTTACTAGCACTATATACTATTGAATTAGGAGAGCCATTATAGGCAGCATAGGAAGATACAAAGGTCACTGCAGCGCCTTCATTCAAAATGCGGAGAAAGGATTGTAAAGCGAAAAATATACCTTTTAAGTTGGTGTCCATTATTTTATCATAGTCTTCTTCCCCGACCTGTTCAATCGGCGAGAATACTGCCGTTCCTGCATTGAAGATCAGGATATCAATTTTGCCATACAATTTCTCTACCTGCCGGGTTAGTTCCTCTGCGCTTTTTATATCAGACTGATCTGCAACAATACCCATTGCTCCAATTTCTTTGGCAGCAGTTTCTACTGCTTCTTTTTTGCGGCCTGTAATGATAACCGTGGCTCCGCGGATCACAAGCTCATCTGCGGTTGCATAGCCAATGCCGCTATTTCCCCCGGTTACCAATGCTATTTTGTTTTCTAATTGTTTCATTGTTTCATTTGTTATTTAAAACACTGCCTTACGGGCAAAGCCACCATCTACTACATATTCAACGCCATTTATGTAGCTGGCTTCATCTGAAGCGAGAAATGCCACCAGGTTAGCAACATCTTCAGCCTTACCGGATCTTTTAACGGGAATAATTTCAGCCAGTTTTTTATAAGTCTGGGTAACGGCCTCTGCAGGGACACCAGCATGTTTCATAAGGTCTGTTTCAATGGCCGAACCAAGTATTACGTTAATCCTGATCCCACGGGGAGCAAGTTCAAGCGTTAATGTACGGGCCATTGAATTAACGGCGGCTTTCGCCTGGATGTGCAGGGAGGACCCGGGTGAGGTTAAGGTTTTAGTTCCTCCGCCTGATATAAGGATAATGGCTGCATTGTCATTCAGGACCGGAAGAAACTTTTGTATGGTGAAATAAATGCCCTTTTGATTGATCTTAATGAACTGATCGTACATCTCCTCAGTTACTTTTTCAATAGGCGCCATTAGGAGCGTTCCGGCATTGATAAATAAAATATCAACTTTTCCCAACTCCTGTAAAGTTATTTTTACCAGCTTGTCTATTTCTCCTAGGTCAGACTGATCTGAAACTATTCCAATAGTTCCTGTGGATTTCGCTACTGAAGAAATGGTGTCTGGATTACGTCCTGTAAAGAGCACTTTTGCTCCACGTTCTTTCAGCAGTTTTACGGTAGCTAAACCGATGCCGCTATTACCTCCTGTAATGACGGCAGTTTTGTTTTGCAGACTTTTCATTGGCTATAATTTCCCGGTTATTTAAAATACGGCCTTACGGGCAAGACCGCCATCAATGATGTATTCAACCCCGTTTATATAAGAAGCTTCATCAGACGCAAGGAATGCAATAAGGTTTGCCACTTCTTCTGCCTTACCAACTCTTTTGAGAGGAACCCCGGCAATAATCGTTTCATAGATCTGGGGAATAGCCTCTTCTGGGAATCCGGCATTCTTGTAAACATCAGTTTCTACTGCTGCCGGAAGAATTGCATTCACCCGTATTCCCCGTGGAGCAAGTTCCAGGGTCAAAGTCCTGACCATGGAATTAACTGCCGATGCTGCCTGAAATTTCAGGGAGGAGCCCAGGAAAGTAGAAGTTTTTGTACCGCTGCCGGACATCAGGAATATGACAGCATTGTCATTCAGGATGGGGAGGAATTTCTGGACTGTAAAATAGTATCCCTTTTGGTTGATCTTAATATACTCATCATAAATCTCCTCCGTAACCTGTTCAAAGGGTAATATTTTCAGGGTCCCTGCATTGACGAATAGAATATCAACTTTTCCTAATTCCTGTGACGTTCTTTTAACTAAGCTGTCAATTTGTTTTAAGTCTGACTGATCGGAAACGACCCCGATGGTCCCTGTTTCTTTTGCTGCTGCGGCAACGGTTTCGGGATTGCGTCCTGTAAAGAGCACTTTAGCGCCTCGCTCTTTTAATATCTTAACTGTAGCTAGCCCGATGCCGCTATTACCTCCTGTAATGACGGCTGTTTTGTTTTCAAATTGTTTCATCTTTTCCTTTTTATATTATTACTAAGATTGAATATTACGATAGTCGAAGTATCAAGTTAAAAAAATACGCCGTTCTGGCGCTATTGATTTGAATATCCAATATTACGACGTTCGTACTAAATTGTCAAATTTTTTTTATTGGGGAACTCCGATTTTTTCAGAAAGCATCTTTAAATACTTAATTGCCAGGGCCTGTTCTCTTTCATTGAGGTTGGAAAGAATTGATTCAACCAGCTTTTTACGTTTATCAACCAGCTTAGTATAAGCTGTTTTACCTGCCGGCGCCAGGGATACATTGATAACTCTTCTGTCTTCGCCGGAATGATCCCGAAGTAACAATTTCTTCTCCACCAGCCTATCTATAATGTTGGTCAGTGTGCTCATAGGGGCTGCAATATTGTCCGCAATCTCACTCATTTTTACATTTTTGTTTTTCCCGACAAATAAAATGATCACCATATCCTTCTCGGAAACGTCACCGCACATTTTGGCACAATTTTCACTTTCGTTTTTAAATGACTGTGCCAGGCTTGCCAGTACTTCTGCCAGCTCCGCTATATTTTCATCTTTGGCCCGTGTTGATGTAATTGCGTGTTTCATTTTACTACGCAAATATACTTCGATTTACGTAATATTTTAATATAGGAATATTGAGCGGGATGAAATTTTATTCCGTCCGCAAACTTTTTACCGGGTTCATCAATGCCGCCCGCATGCTTTGAAAGCTGATAGTAAATAAGGCAATAATGACTACCAACGATCCTGTAATTAAAAATACCCACCATCCTACATCGATCTTATAAGCAAAAGCTTCCAGCCACTTGTGCATGGCGTACCAGGCAATAGGCGATGCAATGAGAATGCCTAACAAAACCAGTTTCAAAAAGTCTTTCGAAAGCAACCTCACAATGCTGCCTACAGAAGCGCCCAACACTTTTCGGATACCGATCTCTTTTATGCGTTGCCCAATAGTATAAATCGACAAACCAAATAAACCCAGGCACGATACGACAATAGCCAGTACAGAAAAATACAGCACAATCCGCCCTGTTTTCTGTTCGGTGCGATACTGGCTGGCCAATCCCTCGTCAACAAATTCATATTGCATGGCAGTGCGCGTATCATATTTTTTATATAATAGCCCGAGGTTTGCAATGGCTTCCTGTACCTGGTTCGGCTTTGTTTTTACCAATAAGGTGTTGTAGGATTCTTTGGGATCATAATAGAAAAGCATGGGCTCGATAGAAGCAGTTAACGGGCGAAAATGAAAATCTTTTATTACACCTGTAATGATGCCCTTGTAGTTCCAAACCCTGAACCATTTGCCCAATGCCTGTTCCGGTGTCCATCCCATGCGACGGACAGCTGTTTCATTAACCAGGAAGGTAGTGTTTGAGTCTGAAGTAAAGCCGGGACGAAAGTTAGTTCCAGCCACGAGTTGCATGCCAGTTGTCCTTATAAAGTCCGGATCGGTATTCATGATCGACATCACGAAATTATCATCTGCCTGTTGCCCTTCCCAGTTGATGCCATAGGTTGAACTGTTTACGTCAACAAGATTACTTGATGATGCCGTTACACCCTCAATACCTGGCTGCAACTGCAGGTCATGTTTAATCAAATCTGTTTTTTTACCCAGGTCGTTTTTTAATTTCACATAAACAAGCTGCGATTTGTCGAAACCAAGATTTTTGTTCTGCATATAGGTCAGTTGCCGGTAGATCACTATAGCACCAATAATCAGGATCATCGAAAGCGTGAATTGGCCCACAACGAGTGTGTGCCTGAAAAGTTGTCCCGAACCTGCATCGAATATCCCTTTCAATACTTTAACAGGCCTGAACCGGGATAAATAAAAAGCCGGATAAATACCAGCAGCCAAACCAATAACGATCGTAAAGGCTGCAATGCTTACCATAAAGAAGGTGTTGTTGACAGGTATGGAAAGCGATTTGCCGGAGATATCATTCAATATAGGTAAAACCAACAACAGCAACAGCAATGAGATAGCTACCGATAGCAAAGTCATTAATAAAGATTCAAAAAGGAACTGCATGACGAGTTGCAATCTGAATGCACCAATCACTTTCCGTACACCCACTTCCCTGGCCCGTTGAATGGCCCGGGCCGTAGACAGGTTAATGAAATTGAAAATAGCGATCAACAAGACAATAATTCCAACAGCCAGGAATATACGGGTATAAAGAATGTTGCTTGTTTTACCCCACTCTGAGTGAAATGCAAAATCCGAAGAGTACAAGTAAATGGAACGTAAAGGCTGAAGAGATAACCTTACCTTGGACTTTGGACTGTACTTGAGAACATATTTGTCCAACTTACGGCTAAATGCCTTGCTATCGACTGAAGGATCAAGCAATACGTAAGTTGTGTAATTATTATTCTGCCATTCTGTTCGGCGTGCATGTGCCTGGATCTCATACTCGAATGACAAGAGTACATCGAACTGTATATGAGAGTTTGTGGGAGGGTCTTTAATTATTCCGGCCAATACAAATGTTTTTTCGTCATTCAACCGGAAAGACTGTCCCAATAAATTCCGTGCATGCCGCCAGTCCTTACCAAAAAACCGGGTTGCCAATCGTTCGGTAATCACTATTTCTTTGGGATCGAGGAGAATCCTATTGGCATCCCCCAATACAAGCGGAAAATTAAAAATGGTGAAGAAGGAGTGATCTACGAGACGAATATTATCGGGCTCGGCGGTGGCTTCGCCATGCTGTATAAAGCCGGATGCTTTTCCAATGCGACAGGCCTGCTGGACTTGTGGAAAATCGTTCTTTAGTGCCGGGCCCAATTTGCCGGGGGTTATTCCAAGGTCATAATCTACTCCCAGGATATTTTGGTGTTCTATCACGCGGTAGATATCCTCATTGCGGGAATGGAAGTGGTCATAACTGAATTCATCTTGAATATATAATCCGATGGCCAGGCAGCAGGTAAGTCCTATGGACAAGCCGAAGATATTGATACCGGAATAGAGTTTATTTTTCAGGAGATTGCGCGCGGCGATCTTGAGGTAGTTTTTAAACATTAGTGATGGTTTTAGCAGGGTCCGTGATAAATGACGCAGTGTAAAATGATATGTTGCACCTATTGTCGAAACTTGCTATAACCTTATTATGAGCGGGGCTTTCCTATTTTCTTAAGATCTTCTCCATGGTCTTTCCTTTGGCCAATTCATCAACCAGCTTATCCATATAACGGATCTTTTGCATAAGTTTATCTTCGATTTCTTCTACGCGGTATCCACAGATCACGCCAGTAATTTTGGAGACATTCGGATTGATTTTAGGAGCCTCGGCAAAAAAGGCTTCAAGGCTGATCTTCTTATCTATTGTTTGTTGCAATTCTTTTTGACTATATCCTGTCAGCCAACGAATAACGGTATCTACTTCCTCCTTTGTCCTGCCTTTTTTCTCTGCCTTAGTTATATAATGCGGGTAGACACCAGCAAACGACATTTTAAATACTCTTGTATTGTCCATGGGAATGGTTATAAATTATCGATGTCAATTTAATTAAACCAGACTGCATATCCCTGTTTTCGCAAATCCAGTGCAAGCTTTTTTTCCATAAGGAGAGCCTGCTGACGGGTCATTGGTTTTGCATTGATGTGTTCGTAAAGACTGGGCCGTAAATAGGCGCCATATTTCTGCACGACATAAGCCGATAGCTTATGCCCTTTTTTGTTTATATAACCAGTCTTATGTTGTTTGAACCTTTCTGCTGGTGTTTTGCTTGTCATACCCACATACAGGCATTCCAATACTCCATTAAACTGAGGATTGGCTGCCCTGAATCTCCAGTTTTCAGTGAACACCTTTTTTGACAGTTCAACAACGTATACCCTGTATGTCAATCTCGACACAGGAGGAATTTTTACAAAGATGCAGAAAAAAAGAAAAGGCGGGCTTTTAGTACTTTTGGTAAAAAGTTCAGGTTATGTGCAGGTATGCCATGCATTCATATAAACCACATTATGCCTGTTTCAAATGCAGGAAAGCTTTCAAACGTCGGTTAATGGGGAATACTTATAAAGTTGATCCGGCACCGGTTGCTGCAAAGTGTCCTCAATGTGGCGAATTGATGGCAAATATGGGACTTGATTTTGAGTCACCTAAACAAAACGATATAAAGGCCTGGCAACACATTCAGAGTCTATATTCAGTGGGCATCACCTTTCATTCTTGCGGCTGCTCAGGACCAGGTTATATTCCAAAAAATACAGAAGCCCTTATTCAATATCTTGAAGATATATTAAAAGACTATCTCGAGAATCTAAAATTTTGGCGGCAAAGAATCGTGCCTACCAATAAAAGAGAAATGGAGCGTGAAAACAGTAAGTTCTGGAATTTCATTTCTAAAATGCCCGGTCAACTGCGCCCTCAAAAGGCACCTGTAAATACTGAGGATGCAATTAATTATTGGATAGGTAGGGTCAAGGAAGTTCAGCTGAACCTGGAAAAAATACAAGTATAATGATACTAATCAAAGGCACCCGCACCATCCCTATAACCACTGATGAGTTCTTTGTTAGATGCCCTTGCTGTGAGGCAGATTCTTTAGCCGATGCCCTGGTACTAAGCAAATACTTCCATCTTTATTGGATCCCAATAATTCCTGTCGGTATTGAAGTAACGCTGATTTGTATAAAGTGTGGATTAAAGCGGCCCAATATGCCTTTCGACGCCAAACTGGTCAGCAATTATCAAGAGATAAAATCAAAATTTAAACATCCTTACTTTTCCTGGCTGGGTATTTTAATAATTACAGTTATAATTATCGGCTCCATTGTGGCCTCAATGGTATAATAAGAAGTTTCCGAAAGCTCTATGCAGGATGATAAATATGTACCACAATCCCACCCGGAAATGACTTGACATCTACCAACTTCAGGTGCTGTGGCTTTGCAAGACCAGTGAAGATCGGCTGTCCGGCTCCTAATATTACCGGATGGATAACCAGCCGGAATTCATCTACAAGCCTGGTCGCAATCAGGCTATTCATGAATCCTGCGCCTCCAATTGCTGTTATTGGTTTGCCCTGTTCTGCTTTAAGTTGTTTGATTCCCTCGGCAAGATCTTCGTCAAATATGCGCGCCTTTGCCCAGGAAACTGCAGCGGGCGATGGATCTTTTCCCGGATCAAAGCCTTTGTATCCTTTTTTGGTAAAGACAGCTTTAGATATCTCATTCATAGGTGCGGCAAAGGCATCGGTTGAAGTCACCCAGTAAGGCGCGATAGTCTCAAAGGTCTTCCTGCCCATAAGGACCAGGTCCGCATCCCAGGTTTGTTCAATGGCCCAGGCCTTCGATTCAGGGGTTGAGCTCTTGAAAACCCAGTCCATTTCTCCATTGGCGCCGGAGACAAAACCGTCGACCGACATCGACATCTTCATTATTAACTTTCTCATGGCTATATATTTTTTTAAATAAACCTCATTTGTTCTCTCAATTATTTTGACCGTTAGATTTTGATTCAAAAGTCACCATCCATTCAATACCGTATTTGTCTCTAAACATACCAAAATAGGCACCAAATAGTCCATCAGCCATCGGCACTTCAATGCTCCCTCCTGCTGAAAGTCCGTTGAATAATTTGTCTGCTTCTTCTTTACTTTCTGCACTTATTACAATTTTGCTTCTGTTCTCATTTTCATTTGTTTTCCCCATAAATTCCGGGACATCATTTGCCATCAACATATTACATTTACCGATAGGCAATTCAATATGCATAATTTTATTTTCTTCCTTTTCAGCAATCTTGAATTCAGGGCTTGCAAGGTCTTTGAAGCGAATGATCCTTGCAAACTCTCCGCCAAATACTGATTTGTAAAAGGTAAATGCTTCTTCGGCATTTCCGTTGAAGTTGATGTGAGGATTGATAAGTGCCATAATTTTTATTTTTAAGTTGTTTATTTATTTTACTTTAAAAAACTGTCCAGGTAAGTCAGGATCGTTGCTGTCTGCATCATCACGCTGACATGTCCTTGTGAAGGGATAATAGCCAATTGGGATTTCGGCATAGGCGCCAGGTCAGCAGAAACACCGCCTCCCAATAATTTATATGTTTTTGCCAATTCAATTTTGTCCAGTCCATCATTGTCACCGGATATGATCAATACAGGTGCCACAATTTTTGCAATATTCTCGTCACCAACATTGAATGACTCCGCCGCGAATGCAAACATTTGCTCTAAAAACTTTCTCCATTTTGTTTTGTCCGGCGCCACGGCATCGTATCCTACTTTTAAGGGTGTGTTATCAAAAAATTCAGGCTTAAAATTTTTAAAAGCACCGCTTATAACGGGCAACCACCCACTGGTTTTATAAGTTGAAGAAATGATCACTAATTTTCTTAGCCGTTTTGGATTTTGTACTGCCAACTGGTAAGCCACAGAACCACCCATGCTATAGCCCGCTACATCAGCACTATCAACTTTCAAATAATCCATTACACCTGTTACATCACTGGCTAAAGTTCTAATCGATAATTTTCTATCTGAAAAGGGGGTATGTCCATGTCCTTGCATTTCAATGGCAATTACTTTCCTGGTTTTTGACAGCTCGGGGATCAATTGTCCCCAGTTCATATCAATTGTATAAAAAGCGCCATGCAATAAAACTATCGGCTTGCCTTCGCCATATACTTCGTAATAAACTTTGATGCCATTAACAGGAGCGTAACCACTGTTAGAAGGTTTGATTTGTTGTCCGTTTGACAGGGAAGCTGCAAACATGAGTGCAATGAACAGCATCGATTTAAGAAGGTCTCGTGCTTTGAGTAAATTTTTCATAACGCTGTTTTAATTTCTTATTCCAATTCTTCGCAGTAGAACTTATGATTAATTAGTAATTCTTTTATTTTCAAAACAATATTTTCTTCACTGTCAATCCGCAAGATCTTGTCGCAGTCATCCAGGTCGAAATTCCATTTTTCATTTGGCAGCATAGTATTAATATGCGGCTGGAGTTTCCTGACCTGGCTTTTTGTCCTGACAGATGTTTTGAAAACGTAGATCATTTTTTGGATAAATTTGCCAGCAGGTCTTCCAGGCTTTTCATTGTTGCAGTAAATCCTAGTTTGAAGCCTTCCAGCAGGCTCTCCATACGTTCAAAGGATTCATTATAAATAGTAACATGCACTGTTGTAGTTCCATTTTGTTCGCTGAAAGTCAAATCCCAATCAGAGCCAGGCAATTGAGGATTTTCATCTTTGTCTGCAAAAGCATTAAAGAATTTGTAATTGGTTTTGGGACTGATGGAAGTATATTTTTGGATTGCCCAACTTTCCTGGCCTTCAGGACTTACCATTGCATAAAACCTTCTACCACCAACTTTGAAATCCATAACCTTTGTCTTTGATGTATAAGGTTTCGGTGCCCACCACTGGTCAAGAATCTCTTTTTTAGTAAAAGCATCCCATACCAGCGAAAGTTCAGCATCGAATTCCCTGGTTACCAATATCGTTTTTGTTTCTTTATTTACGATAAAGTCAAATAGCAAACTGTTATTCATTTTTTCTGTTTTTTAATCGTTGATAATAATTTGTCAAGCTGGTTAAACCGGGTTTCCCAGATCTTTCTGAATTGGGCAAGCCATTTATCGATCTCTTTCATTTTTTCAACTTCAAGTGAGTAATAAATTTCCCTGCCTTGCTGTTCCTGTTTTACCAGTTCGCATTCTGTCAGTATTTTAATGTGTTTTGATACAGCCTGCCTGCTGGTGTTGAAATGCTCGGCAAGGGCATTAGGTGTCATGGCGTGTATAGCAATGAGCGCAATGATCGCTCTTCTTGTCGGGTCTGCAATTGCCTGGAAAATGTCTCTTCTTGTTTCCATATATGTTATGCAACTATGTGGTTGCAAATATATGTGCAATTATCTGGTTGCGCAAAATATTTTGAACAATATTTTTTGTCACCACGAAAATTGGCAGGAGAACTAATTGGCTTTCATCACTTTAATATCGCGGAAAAATGCGTCCGTGCCACCATCCACGAAGAGGCCAATAGCGCCGCTGTTAACTGCGCCTAGCTTTAGATCGTTGACAATCAGAACTGGTTGAGGATTATTATTCAGGTATAATTTAGCTTGAGCATCTTTTACTACGATCTTCATTTTGATCCACTCATTCAGTCCCATGTCTGCATAGGATTCATATTTTCCCTCCGCTTCTTTCCGTAGCCTGTCGAACTTATAATCGGGATAAGAAAAATATTGCGTGGAATGGTTCCTGCGGAGCTGGTCATCTGCCCTGCCGTTGGTGGGCCTGATATAAATGGATTCAAACTTACTGTTGTCCTTATTGATCCTGAATGCCAGCCCGATAAAACCCCTTGCACCTGCATCCGCAGTGGGCAACAACCGGCTCAACAATGTTACTTCAATGGTGCCGTTGCTGAAATTATCGGTGTTTTTCAGTCGCACGAAGGTAGGCATATCGGCTCCCTGGGTAGCTGTGTCTCTTGATACTCTCACCGCTTTCTTGCCATCGATATTTGTAATCGACATATTCACCAGCACCGGTTCCAGGTCATAGTTTTCGAAATGCGTGTTTTGGGCAAACAAGGCACCCGGAGAGGACAGTAACAATAAACCGAAGATCGTGCCGCGCAGAAGTGAAAAGGCAGATGAAGTCATAATGGTCGTTTTGAATTGAATAATGAAGTTCTTTATTCGGTCCTGAGACTTTTAGTGGGATTTGCGATTGCTGATCTTGTTGTCTGGAATCCGATCACAAGGAATGCAATGATCAGTGACAACAAACCGGCCGATGCGAATATCCACCAGCTGATCTCAACACGATAAGCAAAATCCTGCAACCAGAGATGCATAATATACCAGGCGACAGGTGAAGCGATGATGATCGCGAGTAGCACCAGTTTGATAAAATCCTTTGACAGCAATAATACGATACCTGTTACGGAAGCGCCCAGTACTTTTCGTATGCCAACTTCCTTGGTTCGCTGGGCGGACGTGAGCATCGATAACCCTGATAAACCTAAACACGCAATCAATATTGCCAATGCTGCAAACAGGCTGAATACTTTGCCAAACAGGTAATCATTGCTGTATTGCCTGTTAAACTTTTCGTCGAGAAAATGGTAATCAAAAACATTTCCGGGGAAATAGCTGGCATATGCTTTCTGAATGGCTTCAATGGTTGCAGGTAATTGTTGCGGATCTACTTTTACAGAGAACTGGCTATACTGTCCCTGGAGTGTCGGCAACAGCAACACCGGCTCTATTCTGCTCTTCAATGATTTCTGGTGAAAGTCAGCTACCACCCCAATGATATCCCATGTTCGGTTAAATGCTTTTATAGGTTTGCCGACGGCTTCCTGCGGCGTTTGAAAAGCCAGTTGCCGTAAAGCGGTTTCATTGATGATCAGCGTATGCACTTGTGCCAGGTCATTGTTATAATCCAAAGGAGAAAAATTCCTTCCTGCCAGGAGTTTCATCTGGTATAGGTTGATGAAACGTGGGTCCACGCCCATATTTGTCATGGTGGCCTGGTTATTCATGGCGATATCCGTTCTGTTCACATTATTGATCTTGCCCAGCTCATCACCCGGAATCCGGCCTGAAACGGCGGCGCCTTTCACATGCGCCAACTGTTGTATTGTATTGATAAATCCATCCGCCTTTGTCATGAATGCAGCACCAGGGTTACTAAGGACCGGTCTTCGCAAGATCATCACCTGGTCCATATTATATCCCATCGATTGACTGGTCATAAACTGCAGTTGCCTGTACACAACAAAAGAACCGATGATCAGTAATATACTGATGGCGAATTGTGCGGTCACCATGCTTTTCCTGAGAAATACACCGGAAACAGACCGGGTAAATTTTCCCTTCAATACTTTCATTGGCTTGTATGCAGATAGGACAAATCCAGGATAAAAACCAGATAAGAAAATCCCCATAACTGAAAACAGCACAAACAAGATGGTAACGCCGGTATTTGCTGCCGGTTTGGAAAACAGCATACCGATAGAAAGTTCACGGTTCACCAATTCGTTAAACTTATTCTGCAATAACCACGTAAGTAAAACCGCTATGATGATCGCAATGATATTTATCAGCAATGCTTCAGTCAGGAATTGTTTGATCAATTCGAACCTCGAAGCGCCTGCTACTTTCCTTACTCCTACTTCTTTTGCTCTTTCCATCGCTCTCGCAGTAGATAAATTGATGTAGTTTATCCAGGCCAGCACCAGGATGAACAATGCGATTATCAGCAGGCTCCATACGATACGGTAATTACCTGTTGGACCGATCTCATATTCATAGTCGGAATAGAGATAAGCTTTCTTTAAAGGTTGGAGAGAAAATACCTCTTTTATGCCGGCAGCTGCAGCATTGGGAAAGTATTTTTTGTTCACTGCGGCAAATTTCCGTTCGACTGCTCCACGATCTGCCCCATCCTTCAATTGAATGTATTGCCAGAAAACAGGCTGAGTAAAATTATAATCAGCTATTAGCCACCGGTTGTTGCCACTGTTACTGTAGAGAGAAATATAAGACATCAGGAGATCGAAATGCAGCTGTGAATTGGAAGGAGCGTCTTTGCAGATACCTGTTATTTTATAAGGAAGGGAATCCGTATCGAATACAAGCATCTGCCCAAGCAATGATTGCGGATCCTTCATGCCCAGTTGTTCTCTTGCCATTTTTTCTGACACAATAACACTATTGGGTTCCTGGAGCGCAGTCTGCGGATCTCCTGCAAGCAGTGGGTATGTAAACATTGAAAGAAAAGAGGGATCTACTGCAATGGTGCGCTGGTCGGCTATTTTTTTATCTCCCCATGAAATAACTTCAACCCTGTAAGGCGTCACCCGGCAGTATGCCTCAACTTCAGGTATCTCTTGTTTCAGGGCTTTACCAATTCCAGAGTAAGTCATGGGACTGTGCTGCACCAATGAACCCTGCTGGTAGCGGTCATTCACCACCCTATATAGGTTTTCAAGTTTTGTGTGGAAATGATCAACACTCAATTCCGCATTTACATACTGGATGATCAGGATACAGGCGCATAACCCGATGGCAAGCCCGGTAACAGAAATAAAGGAAAAGAATTTGTGTTTGAGCAGGTTTCTCGAACCTATCTTTAAATAATTGTGGAACATATCAAGGGAATTATTTGGATTAGCAAGCCTGAATGGTTTGATGAATTCCGGTCTTACATGGCGGATAACGTTCCATCTGAGCTGCCATTTAGCTTTGGCCGGTGATTGTTGATAGGTATGGTTAAATAGCTCGACGATATTACCCTCTATTTCTTCAAGGTAATCTTCGTGGCAAAACCAGCGAAGGAATTTTAACGGTCCTTTGGGAGGGACGGGGATCATCTGCTAAATAAGATTTTAGGGATTTGATTATAAATGCTGGTACGAAGCTCATATTGGTTATCAAGTACTCTTTTGCCCAGTGCGGTTATTACGTAAAACTTCTTTCGCCTGCCGCCACGATCTTCTGTAATACCACCAAACCTTGATTTAACAAATGCCTTTTCCTCGAGGCGTTTTAATGCGACGTGGATAGCACTGATATTTACTGTCTTCGACAATTTTACTTCGAGATTTTCATGAATGCTGACGCCGTACGCTTCATCGTGCAGCGCAGCTACCATAAGAAGAACGAGTTCTTCAAATTCACCCAGGGAATGATGTTTCATTGTATATTTACTTAACAAAAGTAAATGTAATTGATTTATTTCACATTTGCTAAGTAAATAGGTACAGGATAATAAAAAAAGCAATACCAATGTGCTTTTTTTTAAGATTCTTAACTTTTTTGTTAGTTGATCTATTTGTACGATATTATTCGTACATTGTCTTGCATATCGTAATTCAAAATTAAAATTATCGTTATGAGAAAGTTTATTGTAGTCTTGATTTTCCAGGTTTCAGCACTTTTCGTTGTTGGACAGTCCAAAACACAGGCCCCGGCCTTGAATCCAAAAGATGTTATTGGCGTATGGGAGGGCTATTATGAAGAGAACGGAATTTATAAGAGTTTGGCGATAGAATTCAGGGAAGCGAATGGCGAGCTGGAATGTTATATCGACATTCCGGGGCGAGGCTTAAAAAACGCCAGGTTTAAGGTAAGGTATTGTCAAGCCCGTGACTTTCATCTTGAAAGAACAAGTAATGAGAAAACGGAGCTTATGGATAACACCTACATTACGTTCGTAGGTAAGCCGGAAGGCAATGTTATGGCAGGGCATTATGGGTTTGGTAATTCATGCAAACCAGGTCCGACACCTTCCTTCAGTGTCAGCAAAAGATGATAAGTACTACGAGTATACTTTGATTGTGATAGTTTATTTGCTGGTTCTTGTACTTGAGCTACCTTTCTTTTCCCGTTCTTTTGCTTTTTTATATTCTTCTAGGCAATTCTTAAGCGGTTTACCCTTGTTATGAATGCAGTCACAAAAATCCAGGCGGGCCTTATTCCCAGCACATCCATTTGTGCATTCCTCGAGGGAATTACCGGGCCGAATGTCATATAGAAATACGTTTATGATTATTACCGCAGCCATAGTCGCGATAACACTCCCAAAAAACAGGAATGGAAATTTCCTGCTTGTTGGTTTTTTGCTGGCGAGGTTACTATCTGCTTCGCCTTGTTTAAATGGCAGGATGTATTTTAAGCGGTCGTAGTCCCAACACAACAAATATAGATTTGCCAATAACATTAGCGTAGTAATACGGGTGCCTTCAAAGCGGGTGGCATAAGTCAAGATGCAAATGTTGAGAATAACTGGAAAGTATAATACGGACCCGAGAAGCGCAGTTCGTGGAATGAGTAATAGAATAGCAATTAATACTTGTGAAATGCCGATAAAAGTGTAATAGTATTCTGTACGCAATAAGGCTTCCAGGTAATGTCCCAGCGGATGATTAACGGATAAGCCGCTGGCGAACCGCTCCCCGGTAATTTTTACAAGTCCTGAAATGATAAATCCCACAGCCAGTGCGATCCGGCAGAATATGGCAAAATAATAATACCATTTATTCCCTTTTGCTGTTTCATATACATGACTCAGCCTCCTTGATATAATCATAAATTCCGACTTTGAATATAAAGATACTTTGAAATTCAAAGTAAGTTGGAAAATTTTCAAACCGAAAGGGTAACTGCCAAAATATTACGATTTTGTAGGTTTCCAATAACTTTGCAAAATATACCGGAACTGTAAAATCAGATTAGTAACAAAGCCTGCAAAAACGATGTTCAATAAATTGATTGAAAATAAGAAGCTTGGTGGAGTTAACTGCATTATTTGGCAGGATGGAAAAGTTCTATACCAGGAATGTATGGGATATAAAAACCTGGAGACTAAACAACCGTTGACTGTTGATACCTTATTCAGGATAGCGTCCATGACAAAGCCGGTTACTTCGGTTCTTGCTTTGATGTTGTATGAAGAAGGGAAGTTCGATCTAAATGACCCAATTACTACATGGTTTCCACAGTTTGCGCATATGAAGGTCTTTAACAGTCAGACAAGCGATTACGAAGATGCTAAGAAAATTATTACCATATTCGATCTACTGACACATACAGCTGGTTTTACTTACAGCGGATTTCAGAAAGGAAAATTAAAAGAGGACTATGATCGCGTTTTAGGAGGAGACATTGATAACGCCCTAACAAATGAGGAATGGATTAATGGATTGGCTGGTCTGCCATTAGTAAGTCAGCCGGGAGCGTTATTTAATTATGGAAAATCTACTGACTTATTAGGGATACTCATTTCCAGGATAGAAGGCAAACCTTTAAGCAAAGTAATGGAAGAGAAAATATTCTGTCCATTATCAATGGCAAATACTTTCTTTGAAGTCGACGATAATAAAAAGATTAGATGCGCTTCTAATATGGGTTTCGATACGCTAGGAAATGTAATAAATATTGAAACAGTTCCATCAAAAATGGCATTTAAGGAACGGCCGCCTGACTTGGAATTTGAATCCGGTAGTGGTGGACTTTGGTCAACAGTGGAAGACTATATGAAATTTGCAAGAATTTTTGTGGAAGACGGAAGTTCTGCAGGTATTCAAATCCTAAAAAAGGAAAGCAGGGATTTGATGTGTTCCAATCATTTGACTTCCTTTCAAAGACAACACTCAACATTAATGGGCACGCCAATGTTCAGAGATAATTTTGGTTTTGGTTTGGGTGTAGCTGTTGTTGTAAAAGAGAATCCATATCTATCGATGCCATGCGCCGGTTCTGTTGGATCAGTAGGTTGGCCAGGCGCTTATGGGGGATGGTGGTCAGCAGATCCGGTAAAAAAATCTGTCGCCATTTTTTTAACACATAGTATGACTGAGTTAGAGCAACTTGCACAAGGCATCGGGTTCGGATTATTTGAAGCAGTTGACTTATTTGCAAAACAGGTAAGAGAATATGTTGCGAATTGAATCAGCGCTTGATCCTAGAACATAGTGTTCAATATAGTGTAAATAGCATTTGCGACGGTGCGCCACGCTGGGGAGTCAAAATAAATAACCTCAAATATATGTTCGCAGATAATAAAAGAGCCAACATATTTAAAGACTGGATGAACCCTGCCATTTACCAGTTTATCCCAAATGCATGAAATGACAATCAGGCTGTCTGCCAGGACAACGGCAAACCAGATATCGGGTCTTGGGATAGAAGGAAAATAGTGCCTGAATCTGAACCAGGCGGGCCAAAGGACAACTAAAGTTGACAACAACATTAATCGCTTGTGTGCGGAGGGATTGTTTCGATTTAGTATACCGGCAATAACAATGCTTAAAAACATTAATGCAGAGGTGACAACTCCTACAATGCTTGAAATAGCAACTTCTCCCAATCCGAGCTTAAAATCACGATTGGTAGCGTATAAACCAACCGGTAACATAGTGATTGCAGTTCCAAGTGCAATGAATATACCCAGTGTTCCGAAAATAATATGTGTTTTGTATTTCTTTAAATGGATCAAAGAAGCCTGGTAAATAAATAACATGATCCAGCTGAAAGCAAACGCACCGTGAACATATACGATGACAGGCGCCGAAAAGCTACCTCTTGATACTGGTAAAATGAAAGTTTTTGCAAATCCTACCAGTACCGCTAACAGGCCTATCATTGCTATCCAAAAGAAGTAAGAAAATACCGGCGTTCTGGATGTATTCAAGTGCAGTAATGTTTTGAGTGTCACTAAAGATACAAAAACTGAAATTGCTGAATATATGATCGAAAAAGTCTTGGTTGACCTATTTTTTTGTATTTGTATTTACTATAACTTCAAGGTGTCTAAAATTGTCATTTTAACACTTAACGATAGGCAGCTTTTATGAAAAATCTTTCTTTCTCTTTTTTGTTTTTGATATTGTTCCTGGTAATTACTTCCAGTCGTGAAAAGGATTCAAACCCTGTATTGACTATTGAAGGAGGCCAGGTAAAAGGTGTAGAAACCCCCACTAAAGGAATTATAGTTTATAAAGGCATTCCCTTTGCGGCCTCACCCGTTGGCAACTTGCGCTGGAAGGAACCACAGCCTGTGGTACCTTGGAAAGGCGTAAAAATAGCTGATAAATATGGTGCTGCAGCAATGCAGGTGACCTGGGATCCGCAAAGTTTTTATGGCAGGGAATGGAGGGCAAGCGGCAGTGTTCCATTCAATGAGGATTGTCTTTACCTGAATGTTTGGACCCCGGCAGCAGGTGAAAAGGGCAAAAAACTACCCGTTGCCATGTGGATACATGGAGGCGGTTACCGGGAGGGCTTTGCCTTTGAACCGGAAATGGATGGTGGTGAAGAATGGGCTTCGAGAGGCGTTATCCTCGTCTCCGTAACCTACCGGTTGGGTGTGATGGGTTTTTTCTCACATCCACTGTTGTCAGCTGAAAGTCCGCATGGAGTTTCCGGGAATTATGGTTTAATGGACCAGGGGGCAGCATTAAAATGGATAGTCAAAAATATCGAGCAGTTTGGCGGCGATCCGAAGAATATAACAATTTTTGGACAGAGTGCGGGGGCAGGCAGCGTTCAATCCCTATGTGCTTCCCCGCAAACCAACAATCTCATAAGTAAGGCAATCAGCATGAGCGGTGGTGGATTGGGTAATTCCAGACCGGGCCTTATGTTGGATACTGCTCAGTTGAGCAATAAAAAGTTTATGGATTATTTTGGCAAGTCCACACTAGAGTCAATGCGTTCAATCTCTTTTGACGAACTGACGGATATGGCTAAAAAATATGCAGATGCTACTAAAATCCGTATTGGCTGGGCACCCGTCATCGACAATTATTTTCTGAAGGGCACATTCACGGATGCAGCCAGGGCCAGGGCAATACCCGACATTCCGTATATGATCGGTTTCACTGCGAATGACCTGGCTGATATGACGAAGCCAGTAGCAGATTTTTGCGCTTTACGCGCCTCCCAAAGCAGTAAACCTGCTTATGCCTATCTATTCCAGCGGCAACTTCCGGGAGATTCAAGCGGCGCTTTCCATTCTTCTGACTTGTGGTATGTTTTCCATTCTCAAAAACATAGCTGGCGGCCTTTTAACGCAGGCGACAAGGAACTTAGTGATAAAATGGTGGACTGCTATACAAACTTTGCTAAGTCAGGTAACCCGAATGGTAAAGGTGAAAATGTATGGACAGCTTATTCTGCCGAAAACCCTGGATTTATGTTGTTTGATGTCAATGACAATAAAGCGGCTTTGACCATGACAACTACCCCAAAGTATAAAGGCAGTAGTATGAGAAGGTAAAGTTTTCCCGGAGCAGTGAATTCATGTTTTATTGATTCTCTTGGCTACTGCCAAAGTATGGCGGTCACACACGGTTAGGTTTTAAAACGTTATCTTTAGTTATCATAGGTTGATTATCATATTAAAATTTGTGTTATGATAGTAGTACATGATATTTTTATTTGTAAACCTGGTAACGCTTCCAAAGTGGCAAAACTTTTTAAAGAATGGTCTGACGTTGCAACCAAAAAGAACGTTAGTGTGATGACTGATATGACAGGTCAATATCATCGCGTGGTTATTGCTACCAGTTTCGATAATCTGGGTGCTTATGAAGAAGAGATGAAGACCATGGGTCAAAGTGAGGAAGAGAAGAAGGTCATGGAAAAGTTTAAAGATATGAATGACATGTATATCTCCGGTAGTCGTGAGATTTTCAAGGTTTGGTAAAAGTTAATCAGGTCGCGCAGATTACTTTCTGTAAGATTTCGATATCAATATAAATATCAAAGAACCCGGCGTTAGCCGGGTTCTTTGGTTACTGCTGTATGTAGGCCAGGAAGGTTACTTTACATACTGTCGCCAGTTATGTTGTTCTTTAAATCCAAGCATTTCACGGATTTTACGATTTGAAAACAGTGCCTCATGCTCGCCTAACGGACGGGTAACGGGTACACCGGGGAAAAACTGTTCAGCTAATTCTTTGCTGGGGATGATCGCACCGTTATGATCGTTTCCGGCATTGAACACCTGGTAGCCAAGTCCATCTTTTTTTAAGCAAAGGTCCACGATCTGTCCGAGGTCCCTGGCGTCAATATAACAAAATGCATTCCTTCGCCGCACTTCGGGATGTTTAAAATAATGCGGGAACAGTTCGGCGTATTCATGTGGCTCAATCACATTTCCGATACGAAGTGCATAAATATCAAAACCAGACCGTCGCTGAAAGCTGCGGGCTGTTTTCTCGTTTACCACTTTCGATAATCCATAGCTATCCATGGGATCCACATCATAGTCCTCCTCCAATGGGAGTGCATGAGGATTGGTTTGACCATCTGAAAAACAGATACCGTAGGTGGTTTCTGAAGAAGCAATAATAATCTTCTTAATGCCAAGTTTCACCGCTGCTTCAATCACATTGTAGGTACCAACGGTATTAACCCGGAAGGTTTCATTGTCGGGCCTGAGCAGGATCCTCGGAACGGCAGCAAAATGTACTACCGCATCAAATGCAGGTACACCATTACCTTTTTCCAGTTCCTCGAACCCGGCATAGGAGGTCATGGCATTAAACATTTGCCCGGATTCCGTTATATCAGCTGTAAGGTTAAACACTCCCGGGTAATGTAAAGGCACAAGGTCTGCGTTCAGTACGCTGTGTCCTTGCTCAAGAAGATAAGGGATAACATGCTTACCTGCTTTTCCTGATCCACCCGTAAAAAATATTCTCATATATCGTTTGTTTGGAAATGATTTTTTTGATAGCTTTTGAATGTGCAATGATAAGGGTCTATGATTGTAATTTCTAAAAATTTTGATGTCAGCAGGGATCAGTAGGTTGTTCCATAATTGTATTTATATTTGTAAACAACCTAATGCGATGAGTTATTTGCCTGGCATTTGCATCCGTAAAGTCTTAATTTTTGGAATATTGGTATTGATTGCTGGTTTTGGAACGAGCCAGAACATTGATAATATAAAATTGGCCCGGGTAATTGGCTTACATGCACGATTTTTAGATGGCCGGGATACGGTGCTTTATAAAGCAACTATTGTTATCAACCAACCTGAACCTGGCGGTTATTGGATACGGGAATATGGGACGGTGAAGATCAAAGACACAATTAATTTAATTACTGGAAAAACGACTGTAGACATATACCGATCGGATAAACGGACACTGATTAGTTCGTTGAAATTAGCAGATCCAATTTATCTCCAGGGAATTGGCAGTTATGAAATACCTCATGAAAACGATTTTCCTGGATTTGGCCGTTCTGGCAAATTAAAACCTGCACCTGACATTGATGCAAAAGTGAGGGCAGTGTTTGATAAATATTCAAGGGAGGGATATAATAGAAGTGAATCGTCTGGTACAATTAACATAATTACTCCTTACCTGGACTTGCCACTGTCTGCCAGTTCTAAATATCTTGGCTTTGTTTCTTTTTTTCTGAAATACAATAACATACAATTGAATTATGAAATAAAGCTATCCGCAATGGAAAGTATGAAGCTGGACAGTGAGAAAAGAGTAGCCAACTCTGCAGAAGTAAAAAATGCGGCCACTAATTTGCTCCAGAAAATAATCAATGACCTGATAAAATGAAGTATACGAAAGCCAGGCAAATCATTATTCTTATTTTTTTGGTTTCACTTTTACTTAACCTTATTCTTGCTTTTACAAAAAAGGGCGATATCTGGCCGGAGAGCTTTCCGAAATTAATTATTACCATACTAGGTGTCTACTCCGTACACATTGCAGTTATATTTGCAAATGTTTTTTTTACAAAACCTTCAAAGGCGCTCCTGAATGTAAACTTATTTATAATGGCATGCCTGATAAGCGCCATCTGGAATGCGCTTCTTTTGATCAGGCTTTTCCAATTCGCCATTGCGAAAGAGGGTGATGATGTGACATTTGTAATGAACTATCTAAACACAGTATCGCTGGCGGGTTCATTTATGCTTGTTGGTATACTTACATATTTCTTTGCCAAAGAAAATAAGGGGGCATGACCAGGCGCTGGTTACTTTATTATTGGTTTGCTTTTTTACTTTCATCGGAAGTCATGAGTCAGTCAGCGTCCACTATTCCGGAAATTCACTTCCGGCATGGGCTTGGTTCTGACATGCAGTATATTGGATATAGCAACTTTCCCCAACCATCAGTTGTCATAATTTCCGCATTAAGAAGGATAAGCTATTTTTCGGCCAATCAACTTGAAGAATACAATAGCTTTTATTCTGCCCATCTTGATACAAAATTGTACGCGAAACTGGTGATTAAGGATTCGATTTTGATAGCAGCAGACTCCACAACGGGCGTACTTAAAATTATAAACCTTTTAAATGACCGGTTGGTCGACTCAATCCCGGGATTTAACCTCAAAGGGCATTTTGTTTTTAGTTCGGATCTGCGGTTCATTTTTTTTACCGAGAATAATAAACTGGCATGGTTTAACCTTAGAACAAGAGAAGGCAGAAGTTTTAATATGCCGACTCTTTCAGGTACAAGCCATATCTTATTTGCAAATTATTTTGTGAATAAGAGAAGAGTAATGGCAGTAAGTCAAAATGATGAAACCTCTTTGATCATTGCTTTTTCAGATTCAGGAAAAATCCTGTTAAGCCGCCGGGTTAGTTTCAAAACCAATATAAAAATTACTGATAGCGCTGATATTATTGCAGTGGAGTCAGATGGTACTGTGAGCAAGATTATAGCAAGCGACAATGATATAAAAGGCAGAATAGAAGAGGTGGGAACTCTTCCCGACAACAGGATAAAGGAAAATATTATTTCCAACGATGGCAAATATATATTTATGAATTTTTATGGTGTTAATAGCCTCAAGAAGATTTTTATTTGGGATATTAACAGCCGGCACACAATAGATACTATCCAGGTAAATAATTTTAATTATATCTATGAGCCATCCTGCCAGCAACTTTTTTCCAGGCATAGCTCAGGCTTTTTTGCCAGGAATGAAGACAATTCTAATCCTAATTTTCTTACATCCTATAACATCATAACAAAAACAATTTTAAGAAACAACACTTCAAACTTTTCTTCAATAATTGGCTTCGATTACTCGCCGGACGCTAAATTGCTGGCGTTGTTAAACGACCACCTGGAAATTAAGATCTATGACCTGAACAAAAGCAAGATACTTACGCTTGCATATGCAAAAGACAGGCTTGATTTTACCAGAGGGGATTTTTTTAACTTAAACGATCTGATATTTTCTCCACATGGTCAATACCTCATAAAATTTTCGAATTTTTCTTTTACGGTATGGAATACAAATTTCAGCCCTGCATCGCCCAAATCAATGAGGTTTCGTTATCCCAGCAGTATTTATCCTTCTCAACAGGATTCAATTATTTTTATAGTTAGCAATAATGGATTTGGCAGATTTAATGTAGCCAGCTTTAAAACGATCTCAGTTTATCCTGTACCGTTTAAGGACTCTTTTGAATGGAATGCTAAAATTATCAGCGAAGACGTTGTTGGCTATTTCAAAACAATTGGCTACAACAAGGACGGTAAGGAAATTAGACCGGAGAATTATAATATCGAACCCTGGGATACATTTGCAGATTCGATTTATTTTTATTCCTTGGGTTCCGGGAAGTTGCTAAAAAAAATGCTGACAATAAAGAGCAACGCCAATGCTGCCTATTTCGGTCGCTATACCTTTGATAAAGCATCCAATGAACTTATTATTAATGATGATGTATCTACGCAACGGATCAACATGATCAGCTTCGAAGAGCAATACGACCGGCATCCAAACACCTTAAAAGGTTTGTATTATGCATTCGCTAACGGCAATGAGGTAAGTACATGGGATTTTTACAATCATAAGTTAAATAAACACTCACCGTTAAGAAACGCCTTAAATCTAATCTCAAGGCCGCCAAAACTGGATAGTTATATCCGGATAATTAATTTTGATTCACGACATTTTTTCTCCTTATCACAGGATGGCTCGTTTAAAATTATGAATAGTGAAACAGGAGAAGAAGAGCTTTCAGTGGTTTCATTCGATAGCCCGAATCCAAAATATGCGGACAACTGGCTATACGTAACCTCTGCCGGATTTTTTGATGGTACTAATGCAGTACTTAACCAATTTTACTGGCAGGATACAAGTGGCACCAGGTATAGCTATGATAAATTTTATGAGACGTTTTACACTCCCAATCTTTTATTTCACGTTTTACAACACAACTTAGAAACAAAATTGGACCTTGCCTACTATACCAGGATTCCTGGTTTACAGGAATTACTTAACGCCAATCATGCAAAATACATTACAGGTAGTAAGGGCGATTATTTGTGCATACCGGATATTGATGATGAAAATCCAATTGCCCACCTTCCTCCCGATCCGAATATTGAAATAAACACGCGTGACAAGGAGTGTAAAATAAAAATTAAGATACCCCTCCAAACGGCACACGACTTCAACTCTACAAAGACAATAAAACAAACGAACGCAGATAGTCTTTATTATTTTAAAAATCATCGCAAAGGCAATTTGCATTTTATTCCGTATGCAATAGGTGATTATCCCTCCAGGAGTGAACTTGGCAAGTTGCCCTTTTCACAAATCTCAGAGCTTAATTTTTTTAAGATATTTGACAGTATGTATATGCCGTTTAAAGCTGAATTTGATACGGTTTTTTATGACGCAACAAGACCAGATAATCTTAAAACACTAGATGATATATTTAATACTTACAATAATTGCATTGACAGCATTAAACCTGAAGACCTGATAATTTTATACTTTTCAGGACATGGCGTCATTCCATTCGGCAGTCAAATGTTTTATTTTTTACCTTACGATGGCGTTGCAACTGATGAAAATTCGCTCAAACAAACAGCACTTAGTGCAGCCACAATAGCAGATTTCCCCACACTGGTAAAGGCCAACAGGGTGTTGATTATTATTGATGCTTGTCAATCCGGCGGCACATTGAATAGCTTTGCCAAAGCAGGAGTGGAAAAAAGTTTGAATAATCCTTATGCTTCTACTGCTATTATTGCTTCGTCATCACCTATAGAGTTTAGCGCACAGAATGAGCGTGGGAGCGAACTCTCCTCTATCATTTCAGGTATTATCAGACAGGCAATCAAGGACAGAAAGTCGTTAACAGTAAAAGAGCTGGTTGAAAAAGTAAATTCAACGCCAGGTAAAAGCAAATTTCTGCAGACAAGATTGGGAATAGTTACAGGTATTGACTTCCCATTGCTATCATTTTAATTTCTGAAGTTTACGATTCTCTAACCAATTCATACGGGACTAAATTGATTTGTATACATAATTTCGGATATTTATTGTTTGATTGAATTTACAAATTGTTATGCAGGCACTCACTTTCGGGGGAATAGAAAAGATTGATTTCAGCAATGTGGCCGATCCCGTCATTATAAATCCGGGTGACGCTATCGTGAAAATAAGTTTGGCCGGTATTTGTGGCTCTGATCTTCATGTTTATCATGGCAGGGAAGCGGGTCTTGACAATGGAACGGTAATGGGCCACGAATTCATAGGTATTGTTGAGGAAGTTGGGGCTGCGGTCAGAAAATTTAAGAGGGGTGCCCGTGTAATGAGTCCATTTACTACATCATGCGGCGAATGTTTTTATTGTCGTATCGGGTTGACCTGCCGTTGCGAGAAAGGAAGCCTGTTTGGCTGGGTGCAACATGGGCATGGATTGCAAGGAGCGCAGGCAAATTACGTACGGGTACCGATGGCTGATCATACATTGTTGGCTTTAAGTAATGACCTCAATGAAAAGAAGGGCCTGCTCCTGGGAGATGTTTTTTCAACAGGATTTTTTTGTGCCGATAATGCAAACATTACCGATAGATCAATATGTGTTGTGATTGGCTGTGGTCCTGTTGGATTGATGTCAATTATTGCTGCCAATTATTTGGGGGCATCGACAGTGATTGCGATCGACACGGTGGATGTAAGACTTGAAAAGGCCGGGAGTTTTGGAGCGTTGCCATTAAATGCAAGGGATATAGATGTAAAGAATGAAGTTATGAATAGAACGAATGGACGTGGTGCAGATGTGGCATTGGAAGCGGTAGGAAGCGACAAGGCATTACAGCTTGCGATGGATCTGCTTCGTCCTGGCGGAACTATTTCATCTGTAGGTGTACACACGGCCGCCCATTTTTCATTTTCACCCGGACAGGCATACGATAAAAACCTGACTTATAAAACAGGGCGCTGTCCAGCCCATTTTTATGCCGAAAAACTCCTTCGCGAGGAAATTCCTCAACGATATTCTATTGAAGATATCATTACCCATGAATTTCCTCTACGGGAAGGAGCTCTTGCTTATGATATTTTTGATAAGAAGAAAGACAATTGTATCAAGGCTGTACTGCGAATGGACTGATTCTATTTAATCATCATCAGGTATCACATGGTTTCTATTCCACCGAATAAATTGCCAAGTATGAACCTATCCAATAATAGCTAATCACCTGTAGAGAATCATTTTTATTATTGAAGATACATTATAAGCATTCAGCTTTCCTGCCAGAGTTATTCCTACTATTGAATCACCATCATTCATTCGGGATATCGGCGCCGGTAGTGATATATGCAAAAAAAGCCAGCACATGGCTGGCTTTATATGATCCCTTGGATGAGAAATATTATTTGAACAACATAGGAGCCATTTGGTACAAGCTACGGCGCCATGATTGAAACTCGTGTGCTGTACCCGGAGAAACATAAGTAGCAACATTATAGCCAGCTGCTTTTAAATCAGCTTCAACCTTTGGAAGGGCATTAGCTCCGTTTGCTTCTTTGCTACCGTAGCTAATAAAGATAAAATTCGGTTTCATTTTACCTTCCAAATCGGCAGGAGTATAGTTACCGCCACTTAGTAATCCCCAGGAGCCAAAAACTTCTGGTTTAGCCATTGTTATTCCTTTTGTTTCGGCACCTCCCATTGAAAGGCCTGCCATGGCACGGCCATCTCTTTTAGCAATTGTGCGGAAGTGCGCATCAACGTATGGTATTAACTCATCAAGCAAAACAGTCTGAAATCCAGTACTAAGGGCGATATTGCCAAAGCCACCGGGAGGACCACCAGGACCTCCTGGGGCTCCTGCAGGACGTGGTGTACCTGGTGCAGCATTCATGGTACTACCAGGAGCAGGACGAGGGAAATTAGGTCTTGCACCATTATTGGTCATACCATAAGCCATTACTACGATAAAAGGTTTTATTCTTCCTTCTGCGATCATATTATCCATGATCAGGTTTGCCTTGCCCTGAACTCCCCATGAGGTTTCATTTTCACCCCAACCATGCTGTAAGTATAATACGGGATATTTTGTTTTGCCATTCTCGTAACCTGGAGGAGTATACACATATGCAGGACGTGATGAATTGGTGCTTTTTGAAGGGAAATATATCAGTTGCATATTTCCGTGGGGTACGTCTTTCAACGCATAGAAATCCTGGTCTTTCGCAGGTATTTCAATACCACTCTCCCAACGTTGAGATCCATAGAAAAACCCTGTTCCAGGATCATTAAATGTTGCACCATCTATATTACAGCGATAATAGTGAAATCCTTCATCCATTGGCCCGGCGGTGGTGCCAATAAAGAACCCGCTATCTGCTTTGGTTAGTTTTGTTCCGCCCTGGCCACCAAGACCAAGACTTACCCTAACGCTATCAGCATTGGGTGCATATATTCTAAATCTTGCATACCCCTGGGAATTTACCATTGGATATTGTTGAAAGGGCTGGTTAAAAGAAGATGGTTTGAAATCTTCTACTATTGTTGTCTGAGCCTGAGTGGAGCCGATTCCGCCCGATAACATAACGGCTAAGGCAATAGCTAATCGTTTAACATGCATTTTATTTCATTTTTAATTTTAAAAAATTATGAGTGACAGGTTTGGAAATCACTAAAACTGAAGAGTTACTATCCCGAATTTAATAAATGTCTTCTATACACTAATAAATTCCATCAAAAAAAGCCTTCATTCTGCAATGATTGCCTTAAAAGAATATATTTAGTAACTAAATTAATTTGAAATGAAATAAAATTATCGACAGGGATAAATTTGCCCGTAGTTAAACTAAGTTGTTAAACCGGCAAACTTCTAAATGGCACGTAGAATATTTACGGAGTTTGATTCACTACAATCGAAAATTACTATGCAGGATTGATGAAGACCTAACTGGTAGATTCCGTATTCGCGTAGCTTACGCAATCATTTTGTATCCTTTGCCATGCACATTTACAATCTTAACAGACGGATCAGCGCTTAATTTCTTCCGGAGTTTGGATATCAAAACGTCCACATTGCGGGTGATCACAAAAACGCCGTCATCCTCCCAGATTTCTTTCATCAGCAGGTCCCTTCCAACTACCTGGTTCTGGTTTGACGAAAGTATGCTTAGTGCCTTTGCTTCTTTAGGGGAAAGCTCAATGGTTTCGCCGTTAAGGCTAAGAATTCCTTTTGATTCGAAGAATGCAAAATTCCCCAACTCTTTATAATCAGCAATGACCGGAACGGGTTCAGTTTTGCTTGATACAGATTCATCAATCTTTTCCTCTATAAGTTCCTGGGGTTCTGAAATTTTATTCCGCCTGCTAGCGAAATAAAGCCCTGCAAAAGCTACGGGGATAAATGCAAGCAAAAGCCAGGCGTAGTTAAATGATTTTTTTGTGAGGAATGAAATTTCAATTACATAGCAGCCTTTTTTCTGTTTGCGTCCCCGGCAGGCTTTTAAATCGCCACTGGCTGTGTTTACCTCATAAGCAAAAATGGTCTGGTTGTGATAGCAATCATTTACACTCACTGTATAATCCCTCGGCCTGTTCGTTTTTGCCAGTTGCTGATGCACCAGGTTCATTAACGTATCAGGGATAAACTCAAAACTATTCTCAAAGGAAATCCGGAAGGTGTTTTCATTGACTGTTTCAATCGGCAATACCCGGGACGTCGAATCTTTGGAATGAAGCAACACCTGGTGCCCGATATAACGAAGCACAATCTCCAGGTGCTTGTCAGGATGTTCATTTTTCGCATTTACAAATGCCATGATAAACACTGCCAGGGTTACTGATAGGAAGGCAAATAAGAAGTAGTAGAAACGCTTCATCCTGATGATCTTGTACTTACAAGACAAATGTAAATATATTTTAAACAGCATTTACACTGTTTTACAACCATTTTACACCATTGCTGATTGCGCCGTCAGGATATCGGGTAAGTTTGTCAACTATGAGAAAAACCATTTTTGTACTACTTCTTTTGCATTGCCTGTCAGCAGCCACTGCCCAGCAGCACTATTCCAAAGCTGTAAAAGAACAGATCGCCCGGGTGGAAAGCAACCTGTCGGGAAGTATGGTCATCGACGGTAAACTGTATACCCTTACTGAAAGGATGAAGCATTACAATGTGACGGGGTTAAGTATCGCCGTTATCGATCATTACCAGATAGTGTGGGCCAAAGGGTATGGTTATGCTGACAAAAAAGAACACAGGAAACTGACTGTTAATACCCTATTTGAACCCGGATCGATCAGTAAGTCACTAAACGCTGTTGGTATCTTACAACTGGCGCAGCAGGGAAAGCTGGATCTCTACCAGGACATCAATCAGTACCTGGTCAACTGGAAATTCCCTTATGACACCGTGTCCCATGGCAAGAAAATTACCACGGCCCAGTTGCTCAGCCATACCGCAGGTCTGACGGTTCATGGTTTCCCCGGTTATCAACGGGATAGTGCAATTGCATCGGTCACCGATATTTTAGACGGCCGGGCTCCTTCCAATACAGAAGCCGTACGATCTTTCACAGAACCGGGTAAGGAATCCCGCTATTCCGGCGGAGGCATCCTTATCACGCAACAAATGCTTACCGACCTTACGAAGCAACGATATGAGCAATACATGGATGAGCATGTGTTCCGGCCACTGGGAATGACCAACAGTTCTTACAATCAGCCTCCTGCAGCGAGCCAAAGGAAAAATCTCGCAACAGGATATAAAACCAATGGCAATGAAGTCCCGGGAAAATATTTTGTATACCCGGAAAAAGCAGCGGCCGGATTGTGGACCACCCCCACTGATCTATGCAAATACATTATTGAAATACAGCAAGCTTACCAGGGAAAATCATCAAAGGTGCTGAACCTGGAAATGGTGAAATTGCATACAACGCCTGTCAAATATGATGTCGCGATGGGAACATACATACAGAACAGGAATGGAGAGAAATACTTCGATCACACGGCGAGTAACGAAGGGTTTACAGGTGTATTTATTGCTGGATTAACAAATGGAAAGGGAGTAGCGATATTTGTAAATTCGGACGACGCTTCCATTGCATTCGAACTGGTCAACACTGTAGCACTGATATACGACTGGAAAGGGTTTCCCAAGCCCGAGCAAATCACCACGGTACCAGTAAGCGACACACTCACCTCTAAATACATTGGCGACTATATAGTAAATGGAATATTTTCAGAAGTGAAAAACGAAAAAGACGGGCTTTACTACTGGATCGATGGCCTTAGCAGTAAAATGTATTTTACATCGGGAAAGGATTTTCGCGACATCCGATTCCCGTACGTACATAGTTTTATTTTCGATAGCTCCGCGACAGTAACGGGTTTTTCGAGAACATTTAATGGCCAGTTGCGTGCACCCGGACAAAAGATAATCACTTTAGATACGCTGAAACCGAGACCCGGGCAATGGGGATTTTTTGGACGTCATTTGCTGGAGACTAAAAATTACGACAAAGCGATTGGCTTTTTATCGAACGGGATGGCCAGCGAGCCTTCAGACTCGTCGCTGGTAAAAAACTTAGCTCACTCATATCTCTTTAAGGGTGATTTCACCAAAGCGATGGAGCTATATCGGCAATATTTAAAGACAGGGCATACTGGGAACGAATTACGAAAAAGCTTAAAAGATGATTTTGAATATTTCCGCAATGCTGGATTTGACCATTCAGTGATAAACAAGGCAAGCGAGATGCTTTCACTTTAATCAAACAGTATTTGGAATTTATGAAATACAGACCTGTATATGTGTTCTTAATGTTTGTTTTTTGCACTTCCTGTGGACAAAACCAAACAAACGTGCCTAAAGAAAATATCAACTCCGAAGCTAAATATGAGTATACTGATTCTAACGGTAAGAGCCTGATCATACAAAACAGCTTCCCAAAAGGTGAACCATACACTGACCCTAATGGGAAGGAATATTTTAAAGCTATGTTTTGGACTCGAATATTCAATGAAACTGATAATCCTCTGGAATTGACGATTGATTTTCCTGTAGATTCATATGAGGTTCCGGGATCACCCGGTAAATACCGTAAAGTATTGGTTCCTCCCGATACAATGACAATTGATAAAGAACCATTGTATAACTATGGTCTGACAGGTTTAAAATCTTTTTTAGACAATAATATTCATAAGCCGTCATCTTTAAAAAGGACTATTAACCCAAAAGAATCGAGTGGTTTTTATGTGGTAATACTTAGCCTGATGACCGAAGGAGCACCTGCTGGCATCTTGCGAACAGGACTGAGCCTGAAAGGGCAAGATCTTTTTTATAGAGTTTCAGTATACAGCAGCACGGCACCATCATCAGTAATAAGCAATAAGAAAATTCATTGTGGAAGTATTAATTTAAAAAATTTGATGCTACGGAAATAAACATATTTCTCAACAGAATCTATATATTATTTAATTAACCTACAAAAATTATGAAAAAAGTTATTTATGTGCTAATCTTATCGCTGGTTGCGGTAAGCGGTCTGGTATATGCAAATCACGAAATTAAAAGTGATACTTCTAAAAAGTCATCTTCAAAACCGCCTACTGAAGCTGAAAGGAGGGCAACAATAAAAGAATGGGAGGCTACTCCCGCAGGCATAAATTACAAAAAATGGGAAGCGTCTCCCCAAGGAAAAAAAGTGTATGCCGGTGCTGCTAAAATAAGCAAGTACATTAGGGAATATACCAATATGGAGGCGGTTGTAACCTCTCTTTCTCTTCCGCCAGGCTCATTATTAGGTTTCGGAGTAATGGCCAGAATTGATGGTGAGGATTATATTCTCAGGTTTGACGGTGTGCCTCAGCAGCTACGTAGTCTGAAGGTTAACGACAAAATAATTATAAAAAGCCATAGCGTATCGTATGCGCCCAAATATGCATATCCAATAGTATCGGGCGAATATGCAGAACGGGATGGTAAAATAATTTATAAGCATGCCCCTAGAAAAGGTGGTTGCTAAGCTGGAAATAAAAAAGGCTACTATTAAGTAGCCTTTAAACTCTGAAAACTCTTCCACCATTCATAATTTAGCAGATTTTTTACATCAAAATCCTCCTTCTTAAATTCAATTTCTCCGGGGTTATAGTTTTGGTTATCTCTTGTATGATGAATGAATGGTTCGGGTAGCCAGACATCGTGCTTACTAATATAATGGCTTAATTTCTCTGGCCATACGTATTTGCCATCTGTTAAATTGGCGGTTCCCATTTCATAATCCGGAGTACCACAATTAAATCGACAGAAGCTGTAGCCTAAACATTGCATTAATACTTTCCCCCGGTCAAGATATTCTACGAGTAATTTTCGGTCCTCAGCACTTATTTGATCTTTTATAAAGTTTTTTGGATGGGGTAAACCTGGTTCGCGGTCTGATTGCCAGTAACCAATTACAGTGAACGTGCGTAAAGGTTTGGAGTTATTTGACATTAAAAATATTAGAATTACTTTAACCGGTAATTTAAAAAAACAGTTCCGGTATCATATTTCCTTACTTCGACAAGCTCAAGATCGGCAACATCCAATTCTTCACGAAAAAGTTTTTTCCCTCCACCGAGCCGAATTGGACATAGCTGAATATGGTACTCATCAATCAGGTTTTCTTTCATCAGGGTTTGAGCCAGAGAGATACTTCCCCAAAGCACGATGTTCTTACCCGATTGTGTTTTGAGCTTTTTAATGGCTTTGATTGCATCGCCGTTGATTATGCCGGCGTCCGGCCATTTACCCCAAGGTGCCTTGGTAATTGTGTTAGACACGACGAGTTTCGGGAGCTCATTTAGTCTATCTGCAATCGTCTCCTGTTCTGTGGTTGCATCAGGCCAAAACGTTACAAACAACTCATAGGTTTTGCGGCCTAACAGGATAGTGTCAACAGTTTCCAGGAATTTCAACTGGTCGTTATCTGAATATGTATTTTGCTCAGGTGTCAAATGGGTAAAAAACTCCAGGCCGTCGTTTTTATCAGCTACGTAGCCATCCAGCGACATCCATTCTTCTAATATCAATTTTCGCATAGCTATGAATTTATATGTACAAAGCTAAATACATTTAACAGAGGGAATGGGGTGTATGTACGACAATGTGCAGGTGGATTGCGGCAACTAAAATCCTCACGGAGCATGATCTTGCTGTGTTCTGGCTCTCCTTTACTCTCCAAATATTTCAAAATTGACAAATAAAAAAGCAGCTACTCGCTGTTCGCGTGTAACTGCTTTAGTTGGTCGCTCCCCTAAGTTTACGATTATCTAACCAGATCCTGGAGGATTTAGCTGCATTCGGTGAATTGCTTGGATGACAAGTTGGCGGGTTTAGAAAATTTAACGACTAGGGTTTTTTAAACTTATACTCGTCTGCCTGTTCAATAATGCTATTCCCAATTTTATAGAAAATGTTGCCATCACAAGGATAAACACTCAACTTACCATATAGCTTAAAAAAGCTGCCTGGACATGGCTTATCTGTCTGACCACTTCCTCCACCGCCATACACTGCATAGATTTTATAGAAATTGCAGGATTGGTCATATACCACTGGATCGCTAGATGTAAAGTAAAGGCCGTCTGGAGTAATTACAAATAAGCCCTTGTGCTTACTGCCTTTGAGTTTAAAATATCGTGTAATTGCAGGAGAACCAATGGTATAAGTGATACTTCTGCCAACAAGATTAAGGTCAAGGCCATAGTAGTCATGCAAACCATTCGGATTAGTTTGATCTGGGAGATCTTTAACTAATTGTAATTTAGGATCGTCAGGTTTCGTCTCAGGCATTTCTAATTCGTTGACCCTTACTAATACTGGTATGTCGGATTGCGTTTCGGGAGTTATTGTTGGCTCAACAAATTTATGATGTAGAATAGGCTCATCTTTCTTTTTTATACCCATCAGAGAATTACTGGGATCTATCTTTTGTTCAGTTTTCAGTTCTTGTTTACTATCTACTGAACCTTTCGCAACTGTTCTGGAGTCGTCATTTTTTTTGACATCAGAGATGATAAAGGTATTGTTAGTTGTTTTTGATTGATTGGTATAATTATTATTCGGAGTTCCTTGTTGAGGCGGGTTTAACCTATTTATATATACTTCAAGAAATAATAAGATAGTTCCTCCAAGAACCGAAATAATCATCTCCTTTGATCGAAAAATTTTAATAAAAGATGGCCAAAACGCTTTTTTTTGTAATTGAGTTGTTCCCATATTAATAAGTTTAAGTAATGAAGTCGGTCTTTGGTTACTATATTAATAGAAACAAAAAGTAGTTGAGGTATGACTATCGAGATTGGAAATATCTTTATACCGATAACAAACACTTGTTTTCTCTTAATGCTGTAGTGTGTTTTGGATCGATATCTTTTACCCTGGATGTTTATGCCAGCGAAGGCCGAGCAAAATGCCATATATACTTTGCACAACGGATAAAGATAGCCTAGTGAAAGACCGGATTGGTTCTACCATATGAATCTACCTATGACTGTCAAACTATTATAAACTGCTGTTGGGATAAACCATTAACTATGATCTCTGTGCAAAGAAAAAGCAGTTACAATGTATAATTATAACTGCTTCGGCCGAGTGCTCCCCCTGTTGGACTTGAACCAACGACCCTCTGATTAACAGTCTCCCCAGGGGCTTAATCTAGTTGTACGTATTTTAACGTATTTTATCTTAATAATTTGATTATCATTTTGTTGTGAAATTTTTCTAATTTCGCTTTTGCCCTTTTTATGGATGTTTAACTCTTAATTGCTGGCAAATTGCTGGCAAATTTTGAGGCGAAGGATTAGTGAACCGGAAAATTAAGAAAAATGTCTGTATCAGCTACAGTTGCTCCCGATTTCAGGCGCATTAAAAAGAAGTCAGGGAAATATCCAATTAAGCTCTTGGTAGTTTCTGAAAGAAAGCCTAAAAGGTACCAAACCATTTTTGAAGTCTCGAAGGCCGCCCATGACAAATTCTCAGCGCCAAGAATAGCGGCAGACCTCCAAAAAATAAAGGATAAATCCCTGGAAATTGAGAGGCAAGCCCGCGACTTCATTGCAAATATGCAGGATTTCTCTTTTGAGGAATTTGAGAGGTCATTTATTTTACCTCATCCTCTATTTGAAAAGAGGAAATTTAAGGAAACCCCCGTACTAGCTTCAGCTATAGATTTCGACTTTACTCCTTACGAGAAAAAATTCACAATATTAACGGAGATAGATCCACAGCCGGGTTTCCTGACGTATACGTACCGGTCTTACCTTAAGAAATTAATTGTGGAAGAGCGGATAGGGACAGCAGTAAATTATCACTGCAGTTATAGATCATTAATAAAATTCTGTGGCAATGTTCGCTTTACTACAATCCAGCCCAGTTTTCTCAGGCAGTATGAAATATGGATGCTTAAACAAAAGAATGCCAAAACAACGGTGGGAATTTACCTGCGGGCTTTAAGAGCAATTTTTAACGAGGCTATAGCTGAGAAACATGTCAGAAAGGACGTTTATCCCTTCGGTAAAAGAAAATACCAAATTCCAGGCAGTGGAAATTCTAAGAAAGCACTTACCCTGGACCACATAGAAGCACTGTTTAACTATGTAGCTCAAAGTCTAGGAGAACAATGGGGAAAAGATTATTGGCTATTCTTCTACCTGGCTAACGGCATCTTTCC